>Ga0316229_1000932_pt1 | contig 33783 bp, 31 predicted proteins | sample TBH18023metaG_FD_206011 | JGI IMG/M metagenome (GOLD analysis project Ga0316229, IMG submission 206011) | Freshwater microbial communities from Trout Bog Lake, Wisconsin, USA - TBH18023 | ecosystem: Environmental > Aquatic > Freshwater > Lake > Hypolimnion/Profundal zone | place: USA: Wisconsin... | reverse complement strand
TTTTGAGAAAACCCAGTTAAATCAACTGTTTGACAGAACGGATTTGAACAAGTTAACTCAAGATTTTTCTAACCAATTGATTTTGTTTGAGTAATAACCGGACAGTAGTGATATTCAATATACACGCATTCTAACATTTTTTAAATCATTTTTTACTGCTTTTCAGAATTCAATCCCTTGAAAGGACAGAAAAATACACCTTGTATGTGTTAAAATATTAACATTACTTATCTTTGCAATATCCATAGTCTTTACCTGTGAAGGCAGTAAGGATCATATTCGCGTTTTATATCGTTATTCTCACCACCATTCCCTGTGTGGATATTGAGGAATACTGTCATTTTAACAGCGGCGGAGTAAGCCTCTGTCCCCTGAATTCGCATTCACAGGAACATAATGATTCGGATTGCTGCAGCCCGTTCTGTGTCTGCAACTGCTGCCAGGTGAATGTTGTGACCCAGGGCATGGCCATCCTCCAGGAACCCTGCAGGAACTGCATGAATACCTTGCACGCCTTTAATTCCGGAGATATACAGGAGGTCCCTCTTCCTTTCTGGCAGCCGCCGAAGGTGACTTTAGCTTAATTCAGTTCGCATCTTTACAACGCTGCTGGGGTAGCTTTTGTGAACTGCTTCGCTTAACATTATTTTACTATTTCACTATTTTACCATGTTCGACAGAATCATTGAATTCTCAATCAGGCATAAGATTGCCGTGGGAATAATGACCGTACTACTTATCATTACGGGCATCTGGTCCATGTTCCACCTTCAGCTGGATGCCATTCCCGACATCACCAACAACCAGGTACAGGTGATCACGATTGCACCCACCCTGGCTTCATCCGAAGTTGAACAGCTGATCAGTTACCCGATCGAAAAAGCTGTCGCCACCATACCCGATGTAGTGGAACTGAGAAGCGTAAGCCGTTTCGGCCTCTCGGTAGTGACGGTCGTTTTCAGGGAAAATGTGGATATATACCGTGCAAGGCAGCAGATAAGCGAAAAGCTTACCGAAGCTGAAAAGCAGATACCTCCCGGTCTGGGTGAACCCGAGCTGGCTCCCATCAGCACAGGACTTGGAGAGATCTACCAGTACCTTATCAAGGTTAAACTGGGCTATGAAACCAGGTATTCCTTAAGTGACCTCCGTACGATCCAGGACTGGCTGGTGAAACGGTCTTTACTCGGCACCCCCGGGGTCGCTGAAGTGAGTTCACTGGGAGGCTATGTCAAACAATATGAAGTCGCGTTGGATCCAAACCGCATCCACAGCATGGGAATATCGATCAACGAGATCTTCGATGCATTGCAGAAGAACAACGAAAATACTGGGGCTGCATATCTTGATGAGAAGCCCTATGCTTACTTCATCAGGGGAATAGGTTTTGTTCACAGTCTTGAGGATATTGAAAAGATCGTGATCAAGAACGTAAACGGGATACCGGTCCTGATAAGAGATGTTGGCAAGGTCCGCTTCGGGCATGCCAACCGTTACGGGGCTGTGGTGGAAGCAGGGAAGGGAGAAGTCACCGGCGGAATGGTGATGATGCTTAAGGGAGAGAACTCGGTAGAGGTCATTCAGAGGGTGAAAGATAAAATAACCCAGATCGGCAAAGCCCTTCCTGAAGGAGTTTACATTGATTCATTTATCGACAGGACAAGGCTCATCGACAAGACCATTAACACGGTAACCCAGAACCTCCTGCTTGGCGGGCTCATAGTGATCTTCGTGCTTACGCTTCTGATCGGTAACCTCAGGGCCGGGCTGATCGTGGCTTCGGTGATCCCGCTGGCCATGCTGTTTGCGATCATCCTTATGGTACTTACGGGTGTTTCAGGAAACCTGATGTCGCTGGGAGCAATCGACTTCGGCATCATTGTCGACGGGGCCGTGATCGTTGTCGAAAGCGTGGTTTACAGGCTGTTCCTCGGCAAGCATAAGCAGCAGGGGATCATCCGCCTTAGCAGGGAACAGATGGATTCGGAAGTGGCTTCCTCGGCAAAGCAGATGATGCGCTCGGCAACTTTCGGGCAGATCATCATCCTGATCGTTTACCTGCCCGTGATCTCCCTTTCGGGCATTGAAGGGAAAATGTTCAAACCCATGGCCGAAACGGTGATGTTCGCAGTGTTCGGAGCCTTCCTTCTTTCACTTACCTATGTCCCGATGATGTCGTCGGTCTTCCTGAGCAGGAATACTGAACATAAAATTTCGGTTTCGGACCGCATCATGAAGGTATTTCATAAAATCTATGAGCCTGCGATCAGGTTTGCCCTGGATTACAAGTCAGGAGTGATTATCGCATCGGTCATTATGTTCATCATTGCCCTGGTAATGTTCCTGAGGATAGATGCGGTTTTCGTACCCTCACTCGAAGAAGGGGACCTCCTGGTTTTACCCAAGTTGCAGAGCGGCAGCTCGCTTTCACAAAGTGTTGATACCTACCAGCAGGTTTCGGATATCCTGAAAAATAATTTCCCCGAAGTGAAGGATGTAGTGGCGAAGATCGGGGTAGGAGAGATCCCTACTGATCCAACCCCGATGGAGTCGGCCGACATAGTCGTCTGCCTTAAAAACAAGAAAGAATGGGTTTCGGCTTCGACAAGGGAGGAGCTGATTGAAAAAATGAAGGACAAGCTTTCGGTGATCCCCGGGGTAAGCTATGAGTTCATGCAGCCTATCGAAGCCCGCTTCAATGAGTTGATGACGGGAATCAGGTCGGATGTGGCTGTGAAGATCTTCGGAGACAATATGGACACCTTGTCGATGGAAGCTGAGAAACTTGCAGCGCTTATCAGTAAAATTGACGGGATAGGGGATTTGAAGGTGGAGCAGGTGGTAGGACTTCCACAGATCATCGTGAGGTACAACCGCGACAGGATCTCGGCCGACGGGATGAACATCAAAGACCTGAACCGGGCCGTAAAAGCTGCATTTGCAGGGGAACAGGCCGGGACGGTTTACGAAGGGGAGAAGCGGTTTGAACTGGTGGTCCGCCTGGACCAGGAGCATAGGAATTCCATTGAAGATGTCCGCAAGTTGTTCGTTTCTTTGCCATCTGGTCAGCAGATACCTTTGGAGCAACTGGCAGATGTGCAGTTTGAGGACGGGCCCCAGCAGATCGCCAGGGATGACGGCAAACGGAGGATCACCATCGGAATTAACGTGAGGGGAAGGGATGTTAGTTCCCTGATCAAAGACATCAGTAAAACAGCCGAAAGCAAACTGAAACTGCCGGCAGGGTATTATATCACTTACGGAGGGCAGTTCGAGAATCTCATCGAAGCAAAGAAACGACTGTCGGTTGCCGTACCCCTGGCTTTGTTCCTCATCCTCGTACTGCTGTATATGACGTTCAGATCGGTGAAACAAACCCTCATGGTATTCACTGTTGTTCCCTTTGCCGCGATAGGAGGGGTGTTCGCCCTGTATCTCCGCGGTATGCCTTTCAGCGTTTCAGCGGGTGTGGGGTTCATCGCCTTGTTCGGGGTAGCCGTAATGAACGGAATAGTCCTTATCAGCAGTTTCAACCAGCTTAGGGATGAAGGCGTCACCGGCATCCGCGAAAGGATTTTAAAAGGTACCAGGATCAGGTTACGGCCCGTGCTGATGACAGCCTCGGTCGCTTCGCTTGGATTTTTCCCTATGGCTGTTTCCCGGGCAACCGGCTCCGAGGTACAGAGGCCGCTTGCGACTGTCGTTTTCGGCGGACTTATCACTGCAACCTTTCTTACTCTCATCATCCTGCCGGCAATCTATGCCCTGGTGGAGATGAAACTTAAATCTCGCGGGGGAGGGGTAGGCAAAATTTCAGTTGTATTGGGCCTGTTATTTTTATTACCTCTGTTTGGATTGAAAGCCCAGGACAGGTCAGTCGCCATGAGCATGAAACAATGCATCGACAGCGCCCTTGCGAACAGCCCGACGGTAAAGGCTGCAGCCCTGGAGAAGGATTATTACCGGGCCGGGAGATCCGCAGCCATTGACATTCCGAAAACGGAGCTGGGTGTTGTTTACGGGCAAAGCAACAGCATCAACAACGATGATGAGTTCAACATACAGCAACGCATCGAGTTCCCGACAGTCTACATCCACCAGAAAATGATAGCAAAAAGCCGGGAGCTCGCTGCCGGGTTTAACCTGGCCAGGGCCAGGAACGAACTGGTGTTCAGGATAAGGACAGTCTATTTTAACCTGCTTTGCGCGTATGAAGAACGCAGGCTGCTTAAGACCCGCGACAGCCTCTATGCTTTGCTGGAAAAAGCGGGAGAGGCGAGATTCAGGACCGGTGAAACGGGTTCCCTGGAACAGATGGCTGCAAAGGCTGCACGCATGCAGGTATTTTATAAAATGAGGCAGTCCGAAGCGCGATGGCAGTCGGGGATGCAGGAACTGAAAGCCGTGATGAATTATCGTGGCAGTTTGATCCCGGATACACTAATGCCCATTAATTCGATGTATACGATGAACCCCGACACCAGCCTGGTTTCCGACAACCCGCTGCTGGCCAGCCTCAGGCAGCAGTCAGAGACTGCAGGGCGGCAGGTAAGCCTTGAAAAAGCAAAGTTGTTCCCTGAGATCTCCATCGGATATTTTAATAAAAGCCTTATCGGGACACAGATCGTAGGAAGTTCTGAACAGACCTTTACCCGTACCGACAGGTTTTCGGGCATATCGGGCGGACTATCGGTACCTGTTTTCTTTGGCGCCCAGGGATATAAGATCAGGGCCGCAGGAATTGAGAGAAGGATCAGCGAACAGAAGTACATACAGCAGAAGAACGAGCTGGAGGCAGAATACGCTTCACTGCTGAACAGGTACAGGGTCGAAAGGGAGATGCTGATCTATTACAGTAATACAGCGGTCCCCCACAGCCGCATGATGATCGCCAACGCGGGGAAAAGCATGACTGCCGGGGAGATCGCCTATCCGGAGTACCTGAAATTAATTGAAAGCGCACTTGAGATCAGGGATAGCTTTATCGACATACAGGAACAATATTTTAATACCCTCTCGGCCATTCAGCTGATCAGGGGGAAAAATGAATAGATATGAAAACAATAGTAATTTCAGGCATTGCAGCAATACTGATGCTGGCCTCATGCCAGCCGAAAACAAGCGAAAAATCCCCTGCAGTCTCTCCGGGCCAGGAAACTGTTCAGGCTGTTGGTACTATCGTCGAACTTACGAAGTTCCAGGTCAGCAAGACAGGCATACAGTTTGGTGATTTCGAGAAAAGGAACCTTCGCGATGTGGTTAGGGTTAACGGGTACCTGCACGTACCTCCCCAGAACAAGGCCGAAGTCTCATCTTTTTTGGGAGCCATTGTAAGGACTATCCTGGTGAGGGAAGGCGACCTGGTAATCCAGGGGCAGCCTCTGATCGAACTGGCTTCCCCTGATTTCCTGAAACTCCAGGAAGATTACCTGGTGGCAAAGAGCAATATCCTGTTCTCACAGAAGGAATATGAAAGGCAGAAGGAACTCGCTAAGGACAATATTGCATCTCAGAAGGCTTTTCAGGAGGCCGATGCAAAATACAATGCCGAAAAAGCCAGGCTTGCTTCATTAGAGGAGCAGCTTATACTGCTGAATGTGCAGTTGAAGGATCTTTCACCCTCCGGCTTACAGAAGTCATTCCTTCTTAAATCCCCGATCCGGGGATATGTGGGAAAGATCACAGTGAATACCGGTTCATATACCGAACCGCAGAAAGAAATACTTACTGTGATTGACAACAGCCACCTTCATGTCGACCTGATGATCTATGAGAAAGACCTCCCGAAGGTAAAACCAGGGCAGCATGTGAACGTAACTTTTACAAATATGCCTGAGCTTGTGATGGGAGCCAGGATCTTCAGCATCGGCAGGGAGTTTGAGAAGGATTCCCGCACCGTGAGCGCTCATGCCGAACTGCTTGGGAACTCCAGGGAGGACCTTGTTCCCGGCATGTATGTCAATGGCCTCATCGAAACCGGGAATGCCGACGCAGTGGTGATCCCCGAAGCTGCCGTTATCCGTGATAAGGGAAAGGATTATATCTTTATCGTTGACCCTTTGATACAGAAACATGCCGAAGAAGTGGCTTTCTCGGCTATTGAAGTTAAAAAAGGCGTTACCAACGGCGGCTACAGCGAGGTAACGACCCTTGGCAAACTCCCCGAAAAGTACCAGGTCGTAGTCAAAGGCGCTTATTACGTGCTTTCGCAGATGAATGTGGGGAAGGGTGCGGGTTGTGTGGATTAAAAAGGCTTAACATTATGAAGAACAGCATAATTTCTGATTTTCTCAACAAACCCTACAATTCCGGGGATGAGGTCTATCCTCTCTGCCTTCTCATTCATCCATACTCCAACATCGATGTCGCCACCAGACCTTATGGTACCTTCCTGAGCCGATCCGAAAAGATAGGCAAACAGAACCTCTGGAAACTGATTTTGCAATTTCAAAGCCAGACGACCAGTATCGAAGTTGATATAATTCATTGGTTTACGGCAGATCAATAAGCAAATTTACATCGAAGAATTTGAAAATGTATGGTTTTCCTGAAAATAACTCCCCGGAGATTGGTTTTTTAGATTATTTTCACTTCTTCAAAAACCAGAAAACTAATTAGTGCTTTGTTGCTGATCTCAAAACACCGCCAACTTGGGTTTGTAGCGGAACTGAAGACTGAAGGAACTTACGAAGACGGGATCTCATCCGCCTTCAACCTTGAAACCATAAAAGAATTGAGGGATCTCGCCCTGTCGTTCAGCGATTCTGAAATTCACCGACGGTTTTCCCGTAAAACTTCTACCCTCCGTGATTTTCTGAATCATCTCGATGAAGAGCTGTTGCTGGCTCAAATCAGGCCTTTCATTGACCGGCAGCTCGATAAAATGTTCCGCCTTGCTGTTAAACATGAAATTCCCCTGAATTACCAGGAAGGATATGCCAGGGAAAATCTTCTGACTGCATTAAGAACTGAACTGTCTCCTGCCGAGCCCTGGTTTTGCTTCACAAAAAATGAAAACGGGTCAGATTATATTCTGGAAATCTATCAGAACGACACAAGGATCAACCTTCGCGGGAAAGGTAATTTAATCATTTGCAACGATCCCTGCTGGTTTAAGGCGGGAGATCGTTTGTTTCATTTTCCGGCTGGATTCGACGGGAAAAAAATCCAGCCATTTCTTATAAAAGATTCCATCCTCATCCCTTCAGCAGCAGAAAGCAAATATTTCGGAAGCTTTATATTGAAGACCCTGAAGACAGGGCAGGTCAGAGCAGAAGGATTCACAGTCCAGGTATTGCATCCCGAAAAGCGGATGGAATTATCATTAGAGATTGACTGGCAGGGAAGGGCCGTACTGATTGTTTATTTCCGTTACGGCGACAAAAAGATCATGAGGGGAAAATCACAAAAGGTCTTTATTGACCTGAAAATGGATGGGAATGAGGTGGCTTTTTACAGGACTGAACGTGATTTCAACTGGGAAAAATCCACATTTGAACTTTGTCTGGATTTGGGTCTCAAAGCCTTCAACGAAAACATGCTTGGCCTTCTGCAAAGCCAGGATATCACCGGGATGTATTTCCTTGTCGAATGGCTGAACCTTCATTCAACGCAACTCGAACAGGCATCCATTCTGCTTATAAAAGACCGCTCCCCTGAAGCTTATTTTACCGCTCCTATAAGTTCCATGATCAAAGTATTACCGGGAGAAGACTGGTTTGATGTTAAAGCTGTTGTGTTTTTCGGTGGATTGCAAATCCCGTTCATCCAACTCAGAAACTACATCCTTAATGAAATAAGGGAGTTCCCCCTGCCCGGAGGCGAAATTGCAGTGCTCCCGGCCGAATGGTTTACACGTTATGCTGATCTTTTTTTCTGGTCTGCGGATGTGGAAGATGCGCTTAGAATCCCTTTACGTCATTTCAAGGTAGTCAGTCAGATCTCCGGAATTGATGATGAGGATCTCAATCAACGCCTGGATGGCCTGGAACAAGGACGGTTTCAGGATGTGCAGACACCTGTGAGCCTCCAAACTACCCTTCGTCCTTATCAGCTTGAGGGATTGCAATGGCTTTATTTTCTGCATGAAAACAGGTTTGGAGGCTGTCTCGCCGATGACATGGGCTTAGGCAAAACAGTGCAGGCCCTGGCCTTGTTGCTGACTGTAAAATCATCAACAAACAAAGCTTCACTTGTAATCATGCCGGCTTCGCTTATACATAACTGGAGAAATGAGATAAGGCGCTTTGCTCCTTCTTTAAGAATAATGGAGCATAGAGGCGCTTCACGCATCGGATCTTCGCTTTTTTTCGATGCTGTGGATGTTGTTCTCACGACCTATGGAACTTTGCGAAATGACCTGGATTTATTCACTTCATATCACTTTCATTATGTGATTCTGGATGAAAGTCAGGTGATAAAAAATCCTTCGGCCCAGATCAGCCGTGCAGTTTGCCAGCTGAAAGCAGATTACCGGCTTGTCCTCACCGGCACACCCATCGAGAATTCAATCGCAGACCTCTGGTCCCAGATGGAATTCCTGAATCCTGGGATGCTGGGAGCCCTGTCCTCATTTCAGAAAAGATTCAGATCAATTGAAGCCGATCCTGAACGCCTGAAAAAAATCATAGCTCCTTTTATCCTCCGTCGAAGCAAACTTGAAGTAGAACCTGACCTTCCTTCTTTGACCATCAAAGAAATACTCTGTGAGATGAGCGAAGACCAGCGCATTAGCTATGAAAGAGAAAAATCAGCAGTAAGAAATGAGATCCTTGAAAAGCTTGAAATCGGTGATTCTCCCGAAACATCCCTTACTGTGCTGAAAGCCCTCATCAGGCTGAGGCAGACAGCGAACCATCCCAGGCTTGTTGACCCGGCTTATACCGGTGATAGCGGAAAGTTTGAAGAGATCATACGAACGGCCATGACTTTACATGATGAAGGACATAAGGTATTGATCTTTTCCGCATTCGTAAAGCACCTGCAGTTGCTTGCAAACCGTTTCGACCAGGAGGGGCTGAATTATACCATGTTAACAGGTTCAACCATCAAACGTGAACAAGTAATCAATACCTTTAAAAAGGAAGACGAAGTCTCATTTTTTCTTATTTCACTCAAAGCCGGAGGCACAGGACTTAACCTGACTGAAGCCGGTTATGTTATGATGCTGGACCCCTGGTGGAACCCTGCTGCTGAATTACAAGCCATCAACCGGGCTCATCGAATCGGCCAGGATAAAAAAGTCATTGCTTACAAATTCATCTCTTCTGAAACAATCGAGGAAAAGATCCTGGGTTTACAGAAGCGAAAACAATTACTGGCCGATGCTTTTATCCCTTCGGGAAATCCCCTGAAAGATATGACCAAAGAAGAGATCAGGGAGCTTTTCGGATAAGCTCAGTCAAAATCCCGGTCCTCATCCGCAGTGAAATTAAATACTTCCGATTTGCAGAAGCAGTCATTATTTACTAATTTTATGTCTTAAACATTCCGAAGCCATGTCCTCCAAAGTTTTCTTTTTATTGCTGGCTGTTCTGATTATCAATTCCTGCACCTACCGGAAGAATCAACCCATTCCTGAATGCCCTCCCACAGCATCCGGTGGTTTTGTTGTTGTCACTCATACCGAAAGGACTTCACAGGATGTGATGGAACAGGTGAACATGCTGCCCAATTACCCGGGATATTTTGATTATACCGATATGTATCTCAATACCCAGGCCAATGCCGGTGGGAACGGGCTGTCAATCAACCTGATCGCCCATGATGTGGTACATTATAATTCGACCGACAATAACGGGAATCCCGTGGTACTTTCTGGCCTCCTGATTTATCCCTGGTCGAACTTCAAGACTCTCAAGGCCCCTATCGTTTCGGTGGACCACGGGACTATTCTCATGAAGAACCTGGCGCCTTCACATTGGAAGAAAGCAAGCTACAGCGACTGGAAGAAATTTCCGGAAATGGCTGTTGGAGATATGCTTTGCCTTTGGTACGGGTGGATCATCATTATGCCAGATTATCAGGGCATGGGTGATGATTCAACCGAAAACCATCCTTACTGCATCAGAGACAGGCTGGGTGTTGCCACTGCCGATATGCTCCAGGCTGCCGAGGATTATTACAAATGTGGGGGGAATACCTATGTTTCCTGGGACGGACAGGCGTACCTTTATGGCTATTCCGAGGGAGGATATGTGACTATGGCTGCAGCCAAGGAACTCGAGGAAAGGGATGTAAAACTGAATGGGGTGGTATGCATGGACGGTCCGTATGATCTTTCGGGAACCATGCTGAATACTATGCTAGCTGATGTTCCTTTCCCTGTCCCATATTTCCTGCCCATGATGCTTGTTGGATATAATACCATGTATCCCGCTATATTCGATTATAAAGGTGTGCTTAAAGAGCCGTACCTCACTGATATCCCGAAATACACTACAGGTTTCTATGACATCCCGGTGGTCAACAGCATCATGCCCCAGGATAAGATCCTGAAAAAGGTCTTTACCGATTCTTTCTATGATTCATTGAGAAACGATCAAAGCCAGGCATTCCTGACCATGAAAGAAAACAATGCCTTCCTGGGCTGGACCCCGAAATCAAAAATGCTGATCTGGCATTGCAAAAACGACGACTGCGTGCCTTTCGGCAATATGGTCGCTGCCCGTGAAAGGTTCTCGACACTCGGCATATCGAATATCGAGTATGTCGAATGGCCCGCAGTTGCACCTGACCCCGGGGGCAGCACCGTCCATGTGTCTGTTGCTCCAACGGCTTTCATGGAAGGCGCTAAGTGGATCTACCATCTGTCAAAAAAATAATAAAAAAAAAGAGGCTGCCCCTGTTGAGGCAGCCTCTTATCACAAAATGGTTTTGATTACCTGTTAAACAAGTTTAACGTTGGTTGCATTTAAGCCTTTTCTACCTTCTGTCAGTGTAAAAGTCACTTCATCATTTTCCTGAATGCGGTCAATAAGACCAGATGAATGTACAAAATACTCTTTACCTGAATCAGAATCTAAAATAAATCCAAATCCTTTTGATTCGTTGAAAAATTTAACTTTACCGTTGTTCATAATACTAATTTGTTATAAAAATATTGGCAAAGATACGCTTTATTTCGCCACAAAACTCATTTCCAAACAATTATATTATTATTTCTTTTGTTGTTCCCTGATTTTCGGATGAGACGCAGCTTTTTGATGCTTTGCAAGTATTTCGAAAACAGCATATTATCTCTGTTAGGACATGGCTTCATCCCTATGCATGATCCGAACGGTCAATTGAAGGTTTTTGACTTTTATCCGGGCAAAATAGTTCCAATCACCCCGAATTGTTTTAATTTTTCCAACAATGATGCCTTGTTAATTGGTTTGGCAAGATAAGCATCACAACCGGCTTCGAGAGCTTTCTTTTCATCTCCTCTCATTGCAAATGCGGTGATAGCAATAACAGGGAGATCCTTTCGAAACAACTTAATTTCCCTTGTTGCTTCCAACCCGTCCATCACCGGCATTTTCAGATCCATCAGCACCACTGATATTTCAGGATGTTCACGGCATTGGTCAACAGCTTCTTTTCCATTGACTGCCAGGAGAGTTGAAATACCATATTTTACCAGGATTGATTCCAGCAGGTATGAGTTATTTTCATCATCTTCAACGATCAGAACTACCGGGTCAATCTGCATAGACTCTTTCGTGATTGGCGCTTCCGTCACTTCCGGTGTATTTTTCTTCAATTTATGCGGAATCGTAAAGATAAATGCCGAGCCTGATCCCTTTTTAGATTCCACATGTATTGTGCCGCCCAGCAATTCTACCAACCCCTGGGTGATTGACAATCCCAGCCCGCTGCCGTCATATCCCCTGGAACACATGACTTCTTCCTGAGTGAAGCTTTGAAACATCAGGGGAAGAAATTCCGGATTGATGCCGATACCGGTGTCCCTGACAAAAAATTCCAGGAAATCATGTTTTATCACATACCCAAAGGAAATGTCTCCCTTTACGGTGAATTTAACAGCATTGTCAAGTAGTTGCGACAACACTTTTTCGAGTAGTTCCTGATCAGAATGGAGAATAATGGTTTCAGCCTTCTCGGGCAGTATAGCATGGAACCCGAGTTGTTTTTTGATACAAATTGGTTGAATTTGTTCAAAAAGTCGTTGTAAAAGTTCTTGCAGGTTAAAAGGTTTCTTTTTCATATCCATGCTTCCTGAAGTGATCAGGGAAATATCCATATAATTGGTAATGGTATTCAGCAGGCGGTTACTGCTCGTTTTTAAAAGGGAGTAAAACTCAAGTTTCTCATCGTTACTTGCATCTTCCTGTGCGATTAACCTGCTGAAACCCAGGATTCCGTTTAAGGGAGTACGGATCTCATGGGAGATATTGTGCATGAAGGCAGTTTTAAGATGGTTGCTGGCTTCTGCTTTTCCCAATGCGTCTATCAGCGCCAATTCGGCCTTCTTTTGCTCAGTTGTGACTTCGGTATAGATTATGATTCCGCCGATCTCGCCATCGGTCTTGTACCATGGCCTGCATTCCCATTTGTTATAAGATATTGAACCATCATGGTGCTCAAAATAATCATCATCATTACGCTCTATATTACCTGCCAGGCAACGCTGATGAACCTCTTTCCATTTTTGAGGCATGTTCGGAAATACCAGGCAGTGATGTTTGCCTATGATATCCTTTTCATTGATATTATAATCCTTAAGGTAACGATCACTGACAACCATAAAATGCATGTCGCGGTCAAAAATGGCAAGGGCATTCAGGTCATGCTTGACGATATATCGCAAATTTGCTTCACTGTCGTTGAATTTTTTCTCACTTTGCAGGAGATCATTTTCCAGTAATTTGCAATGCTCGATCCGGTTTTTTAATTCATCAAGTAATTTCGTTGCAGCCCTGCTGCTCTCTTCCAGGGCTTGTGTACGTTCCAGAATAATTTCTTCAAGTTGCTTGTTCTCCTCACGAACATGGTCTTCTGATTTTTTTAACCTGATAAGGGAAGCAACCTGGGCTGAAAGTGCGGCTTCTTCAATTGGTTTTGACAGGAAGGCTTCAACTCCCGCTTCCATCGCTTGTATGCGGGTGATACTATCGGTAGTATTGGCGGTGATCATGATCACCGGGATGCGTTTCAAAATCTCGTCTTTTTTCAATATCTTGCAGGTTTCAATACCACTCATTTCAGGCATTACAAGGTCAAGCAGGATCACATCCGGATTTTCAGTGAGAGCCAGGTCAATACCCTCCCTGCCCGACAAAGCAGTAACTAATCTTGCATCAGGAAATGTACGGGAGAATGTTGCAGTTAATACTACAAGATTTCGAGGCTTATCGTCGATGGCTAAAATTGTTATCATTTTTTGACCATGTATTCTGCAAGCTGTTGAAAATGGATGGAATTGACTTTGGATTTCGATTGAACCGCTTTCTGATAGGACCGGATCCTGGAAATTTCCTTCACTTCAATCACAAAAAAATCTCCGGGCAGCCGTTTTATGATATTATGATAAGCTCCGATAAACAGTATCCCGGTTTCACCCTTCTCCATCGTCTCTGCGATCCTGCGGGCAATAAACTTATCCCTCCTGCGTAATAGCCCTGGTTTTGAAATTTTATACCTGAGCAGGTAAAAAAGTTTCAACCACTTATTTTTTGCTTTCAGGATTGATTGTATCCCGTCATATTCAGCCATTACCAGGTCAAAATCTTCGGTCTTCGTGAGCCTTGCGCCGCGGCTGATCAGTTCGGAGACTATTTTTGAATTTTTACTTCCTGATTTCAGACCTTCTGCGATGATCTTCAGTGCCATTTCCCCTTCGGCAAACATCCCGTCCTGGTATATTTTCATCCATTTAACAGAAAGATCCAGGTTGTTAAAATATGATTCGATTGCATCCCAGTAACCGTTTACTGTTTCGGTGTGCTTTTGCCAAAAGGATTCTCCGAGCTCCGATATACTTTTGCTTTTAAGTCCTTCACCCAGGGAACCCATGTCGGCGCTGGAATGAATAATAGGAACGTATATCAGTGTTTTCATTTGTGTACTCTTTGAACTTTGTTTTACATCAGATCGCCCAAAGGACCAAGATTGATGTTGAGATCGCGGTCGCTGAGATTAAAATGTTTTTTCAACTCTTCCATTTTCATCTCCAGTTTCATCAGGGTCTCGCCAAGGCGTTCAATTTCTTCATCGGTCAGGGAACCTCCGTCGACTCTTCTCATCGCTTGCTTCTCGACGAGTTTCCGGATGAGTTCAACCAGGGTCAAAACCAGTTTTGCAAGCCCGGAATCTGCATTGTCGGGATGAAGCTTAAGTTTTGAGCCTTCGGTATCGCTCATTTTTCCGATATCTTCGGCAAGCCCTTCGAGATTGCCTGTACTGAACAGTATTTTGTTTTCGCTCATTTACCTCTCAGCTTATGGTGACATCGACAAAATTGTAAGGAGGCCAGGGACCGGTAAGCATAAAATTGAGATCAGGATACCGGGTTTGCAGGTCTTTAACCACCCGGATCAATTCAGCGGTCATCTCCTTTTTTATCAGAAAAAGCGCATCGATAATGTTGGCTGGACTGGCCATTTTTTTGAACTTGCCTGTTGCTTCAACACCGGTTAAGCATTCTGTGATCTCTTTGATGACTGAATTAACATAGGATAATACGGATTCTTCAAGCCTGTACTCTGCAAGTTTTTTTTTCACATAATCCATGTAAACCTGGTTCTTTTGGCCAGCCTCTGCATCGTTGACACTTTTTATCGTTCCCTCAGGTTCAATGCTCCGGTCAGCCTTCAGTTTTTCAGTATCACAAAAGACTTTTAACCCGAATTCAACCTTGCCTTCAACCTTCAGCAGATTTTTTTGAATTTCAATATGATTCCTTTCCAGCATGTTCCTGATCTCCCCTTCAGATTCCATCACGGAACCAAACCGCACGGGAAGTAACGTAAAGTCCTTAAATAAACTGTCAATCACGCCTGCATAATCCATGGTAGCTGAGCGGTCGGTAACCAGGCCGGCCCTTTGCACATCGCATACCACTGCCGTGATGTCGTCATAGGAAACCTCATGGAAATCAGCATCCGAAATTCCACGCATGCCCGAAAGAACAGCCGGCAACTGCCCGGGGTCTTCAGCTGCTTTCAGTATGGAGTAGATCATTTTGCCCATTGTTCCGAGATTAGTGTTTCCCCGACTTTAATTGCTCCATAGTTTCCACTGAACTTAACATCAACTTGACTCCAAGGTAAACAAGGTCGACATCGGCTACTGAAATCACAATGTCGCCGGTAAGGATAACACCTTTGTTCAGCACCCTGTCAAGTACTTCAAGAATTGTGATGTCTCTTGAACGGTCGATTACATTTTCGTTCATTGTGTTTTTTCGTTAATGGAGATAAAGCTGAAAGGAGGCCAGGGCCCGGTTAATTCGACACTAAAGGCAGAATTCACTTCCCTGCTCCCCAGTTTTGTGGTCATATCTTTAAAGTCAGTCACTTTGTCTTTCCCTACCAGGAAGGCAGCATTAAGCAGCATGGTATCGTCTCTTCCTGTAACTTCCTTCGGGAGGAGGTTGTTGAGATGTGTTGCCCCGCTCAGCACCGTAAGTTCATTGAAATAGGACTGTCCACATTCCTTACAGATCCTGTCCATCTCATTTTCAATCAGGTCTGCTTTTTTTCTTTGTAAAAGAAAGGCTTTCCCGGGTGAACTCGCCATGATCTGTTTTTCGAGTGTGGCTGCAGGCTCGCTAAGTTCATCAATATGTTTGCTCAGGGCTTTGCGGTCGCAATAGATTTTAACTGCCCATTCTTCTTTTCCACTTATTAATTCAAAATTCTCAAGCAGGGAGCCGGAATAATCGGCGACGAATTTTTCAAGTCCTTCAAGGGAATTAAAAATTGTACCGAACTTAAACGGGATCACGGGTGTATATCCCATGATAATGCCGATTACATTGATATGCTCCCTTACATTTGCCTCAAGCCAATGGAGATCAGCTATGTGAAGCCTGAGGTTTTCTTCCGAAAACTCGTTCTCCGGAACATTTTTAATGAGAACGTTAAATTCGTCAATGCTGATTGATTTCAGGCCCCTTGATTTCAATTCGTCAATGAGACCTGGCGGATTTATGGCTATGCAGTATACATATATCAGTTCATTGATCATCGCAGCTATCCGTTAGATTAATTACCATCGGCACCTGAGGTTTCTTCAAAGGTATTATGCCGTTCATAAGATAAAATCTCAAGTTTGTTATCCAGGCTTACAGAATAAAACAAGCGGACCTTTTTGGGCGGCAGGTTCATTGATTTTAAAAATGAATCATTTTCATATACCTCTGCCACAGCCTTCCAGGTTTCATTAACTTTCCCGATTTTAACTACAGTCACATCTTCACAGTCTATAGCCTCTTTGAGGAACTTTACAACTGTTTTTCTTACATCTATAATCTTGCTCATTTTCTCTCCTGTTTTTATCCAAACTTCACTTATTATTGCTTCCCTTGTTTCTCAACCCTGATGTCTTCAAGCATTTTCAGCAGTTCATCCTCTCTACGGTCATATTCTTCCTCGTCAATTTCATCCATCTCAAATTTCAGCTGCAATGCCATCAGCCTTTCTTTAACTGCTCCTTCATCCGACATTTCATTCTCAATCACTTCGTTAATTTTCTTTCCTATGAAAATAATGCCTTTTAAAGGGGCGAGAAGGATATCATCGATTAAAAACATGTTAAATACCTTTAGTGTTAATTACTAGATTTACGAAATTATAGGGAGGTAATGTCCCGACGTATTTAAACGTCATCAATTTCCCGTATTTTGAATCGAGTTCATTTACAGCCTTGTCGAATTCAGACTCATTACTGTTTTTGATCAGGAAAGCGGCGTTAAGGATCATGAATTCTCCGTAATTGTCGTTTGTTTTTATATCTTCTGACAGCGGAATTAAGGCATCGATGATGGTATCTTTATAACCGGTTGTTTCCTTTTTAAGAGCTTCGACCACCATTTCCCCGATTTTCATACGCTGGTAATGCGTTTTATCAACAGGAAGGTTCTTCAGTTTATCCCTTAATATTCTGATATTCTGATATTTTTCAAGGATGCTTTCATACATTGGCGCCTCATGTGCAAGGACTTTGAGCCCCAGTTCTTTTTTGCCGTCCATCTTTCTCAGGAGGTCACTGAATTTGTCATAGTCCTTTTCAAGTATCCTTTGAATTCCGGCATCATCATTATGTTCAGAGATAGTTGAAAACCGGACCGGGAGGACCGTAAATTCTTTCATGATTTCTTCAAGCACTTTTTCATGGGTGGTCATGTTGACCCTGCGGGCTTCATACTGGATAATCGGGGAGTTGCTGACGATGGCGCTGATATCCTTATAATTGATACCGTAAACCCGGTCGGCACGTTTCCCTATACCAATAGGGCCAAAGTCAATACTTCCGCTATGCCTTATGATGCCATAAATGTACTTTCCTTCTTTCGGAATTTCCTGTTCGCTAATCATAATTGCTTTTCAAATTTTTGGTTTATAATTCCCATTTTTCAGGAAAGATCTTGAGATCAATAAAATTGAAAATAGGTAATGGAGCAGTGTAAACAAAATCGCTGCGATCGCTGAACCGGTTGCCAAGGTCGGCCATGATGTTGTCAAATTCCACCTCCCTCCCGCTGTTTACGAGAAATGCAGTATTCATGAACATCGCATCTCCGCTTGTTTTATTCAGTTTATATTCGAAAACCGATCTGCGGAAGGCATCAATAATTTTATCTGCTTCTTCTGCTTTCTTTTCAATCAGGGCCTGTTCTACCAGTTTCCCTGCCTCCGCAATTTTCAGATTTCTTTTTTCAGGGTCTTTGAGTTTTTCGATCACAGCCCTTATTTTCTGAAGTTCCGCATGTTCCCTGTCGATCTCCTTGAATACAATTCCCATATTTTTCCAGGTTCCTCTTACATTAAGCTCAACCTTGTTCTCAAATTGCCTCAGCAGTTCCATGAACTCACTGTACCTGCGGTTCAGAAGGTTCCTTATTTCATCCGGTGTTGCTGCGATCGTGCCAAACCTGATAGGGATTACGCTTCTGAATTCCTTCATCACTTCTTCAATGACTTTCTGGTGAGCAAGCATATTCTCAGGATTTACGACGAACCGGCTGAGAGGGTGGTCACTAACCACCATGCAGAGGCCGTCGAAACCAATAGTGGAAACCAGGTCACTGCGTCCGCCAACTCCAATGGGCCCAAGGTTGATGTCGTAATTTGATGCTATAATGCAATAAATGTATTTTCCGTCGCGCTGCATGTTACTCCTTTACTTTTACCAGGATAAGATTTTCATTTACATTTTCTTTGGCAAGTGAAAAATTATCTTTTTTCGAAGATTGTCTTACGGCTGCAGAATAATCAAGCAGGATATGATAGGCTTTATTGATCCTGTTGAAACTTTCCTCGTCCCCGTTTTTCTGGTTTGCATCAGGATGAAATAATTTTGCTTTCTCCAGGTAGGCTTTCTTAATTTCAGATTCCGATGTTTCGGAACCTAGTTCCAGGTCTTCTTTTGCCTGGACCACCTTGTCGGGATTCAAAGCGCTCACTTCAAGGGTGTAAAAACTGTAACAAGGTAAAGGCCCGACTATTTTAAAGTTAAGGGCGCCCTTGAACTCTTCATCAAGCGAGCTGATGGCATTTTCGAATTTTTCCTGTTTATTCCTGTTGATAAGGAAAGCCGAATTCGTGACCATCTGGTCATTCATTACTTCATGCATCCTGATATCAAGTCCGAAAGGCGAGAGCGCATCCAGGATCTTTAATTCGACAGATTTGTTTTTTTCGCTTAAGATTCCCTGTATGAACATGCCCATTTTATACTGATCAACCTTTCGGATGATATCGGTGTTTTGCAGCATTTCCTGTTTCAGTTCTTTAACATCGGGCAATTCAGATATATCTTTCAATACTTTGGGGAAATCAGCCCAGGTAACAACCAGATCAAGTTCAGTCAGGTATTCTATTTTTTTCAGGGTTTCAATAATGACCGCATGGCCGTTGGCCAATACCTGCAGTATCTCTTCTTTGGAACTGAAAATAGTACCAAGCCGCATCGGGATGATCATATTAAAACCTTTGCTCTGGAGATCTTCAATCGTTCTCTGGTGTTGAACAAGCAATTGCCCAAGGGACTCCCTGTCAAGATTTTCAAGGCCTTCACATTCGCTGTCAGAAATAATGGCCGATATGTTCTGATAGGTAATGGCCGAAACCCCTGAATGTTCAAGAGATTGAAATTGGGTTGTCCCGTAAAAATTCGGAACAATTCCATAAAGATATATTCCTTTCGCTGTCATATCAGGATAAGTTAGAAGATCTGTTGATCATGTTTTTGCTGCATTTTGTTTTACAACTAATTGTATCGCCTCTTCGAAATGGGTTTCAAGTATTGAAATATTCCCTGTTGTTTCATCCGTCTTCCCACGTTTTTTTTCTATCAGTTCACGAATCGCGAGCATAGCAGCTTTCCTGCAGATAAATTCGATATCAGAACCTGTCATCCCCTGTGTTTTCACTGCAAGTTTATTCAGGTTGACTTTTTTAGCCAATGGTTTGTTACGGGTGTGGATGCTGAAAATCTTCTCTCTAGTTTGCAGGTCGGGCATGGGTAATTCAAATATCAGGTCGAAACGGCCGCTTCTCAGCAGGGCCGGGTCAATCAGGTCAATCCTGTTGGTTGCAGCGAGCACTATTACACCCTTAAGGTCTTCTATGCCATCCATTTCGGTAAGGAACTGCCCAATCACCCTGTCGATCACGCCTGAACCCGAGTTGTCGTTGCTTCGCCTTGGTGTAAGACTGTCTATTTCATCAAGGAACAATATGCATGGAGAGGCCTGTTTAGCCATCCTGAATAATTCCCTGACCCCTTTTTCTGATTCACCTATATACCTGCTGAGGATCTGGGGACCTTTCACGGAGATGAAATTCACCCCGCTTTCGCTGGCGAGGGCTTTTGCAAGGTAAGTCTTACCTGTCCCGGGTTTCCCGTGAAGAATAATTCCTTTCGGAGGATTGGTATTGGCCTGTTTAAACAACTCGGCATATTTCAGCGGCCATTCCACCGTTTCCATCAGGGCCTCCTTGATCTCATTAAGCCCGCCAACATCATCCCATTTCACATCAGGAACCTCCACGAAAACCTCCCTGATAGCTGAGGGTTCCACTTCTTTCATCGCATCCAGGAAATTATCCATGGTTACTTCGAGTGACATCAGGGTTTCGTATGGAATTTCGGCCATCTCGAAATCAATTTGCGGAAGGATTTTCCGTAAAGCGGTCATGGCTGCTTCCCTGGCAAGCGCTTCAAGATCGGCACCCACAAAACCATGGGTGATCTCGGCCAGTTTCTCAAGATCCACATCCAGGGAAAGGGGAATTCCCCGGGTATGGATATGAAGAATTTCAAGCCTGCCTTTTTTATCGGGAATTGAAATAGAAATTTCACGATCGAAGCGTCCCGGCCTTCTTAATGCAGGATCGATTGAGTTGGGAATGTTTGTAGCTCCTATTACGATGACTTTGCCCCTTGATTCAAGGCCATCCATTAACGACAACAGCTGTGCGACCACCCTCTTCTCGACCTGCTTTTCGCCTCCCATGTCTTCCCGCTTCGGGGCGATAGCATCGATTTCATCAATGAAAATGATGGAGGGTGCATGTGCCTGGGCTTCTTCAAAGAGTTTCCTTATACGGCCTTCGCTTTCCCCGTAAAATTTTCCCATGATCTCGGGACCGGAGATATTGATGAAATATGCAGAAGTTTCATGGGCCACTGCTCTTACGATCAGGGTTTTGCCAGTACCCGGGGGGCCGTACAGGAAAACTCCCTTGGGAGGCTGCACTCCCAGTCGTTCGAAAATTTCGGGATACTTCAATGGTAATTCAATCATTTCCCGTATCCGCTGGACCTGGTTCCCAAGCCCCCCGATATCTTCGTAGGAAACCTTGCTTTTACCTTCCCCTTCCTGCTTGGTCAGTTCAAGCTGGAACGCAGTGTTCGGGTGTATCAGCACCACTCCCTCAGGATTGCTGCCGGTTACAGTGTAATCAACTGAGCGCGATCCGAACAGGTTGGCCCTTACCTTATCACCTTTTATAACCGGAAGTCCATTGATCAGCGATCCAATGTATTTAGCATCATCAGCCCTGAAGAGTGATCCTGATTTTACATCAGGCCTGAGTTTAATTTTTACTGCCTGCCTGCAGGGAGATTTATTGATCTTCACTTTTTCATCGATCCCAACCTGGGCATTTTCCCTGGTTATCCCATCAATCTGTATGATGCTCTTATCCCTGTCCTCAGGATAACAAGGCATTATTTTTACCGGTGTGGTACGTTTGCCTTCTATCACGATAACATCGCCACTCTCAAGGCCTATAAGTTTCATGTCTTTCGGATCAATCCTTGCTATAGCCCTTCCGACATCTTTCACAAGCGCTTCTTTTACCCTCAGTGTTATCTCATTTTTAATGGTTGTCATGGTGGATGGTATTATGGTGATCGGGTGAAAGTTTAATCTTTATGATTCACATATTGCCTTTTTCATTCTTGTACCCGTTTTGGCGAACCGGGCGCTATTCGCTGAACAGAAATGACTGTAATGTGTTCAGTGCTTCCAGACCCTTGACTTCTTCGGCGAACATCGGGACCTCTGCAGTATTTAAGGTGTTGAATGTACTGTGGATCTCGTTCAGGTAAGGCAGCTGGGATACCTTCCGGGTATGGCAGAAACCACAGCCTTCCGATACCATTATGTTATTTATAATGATCTGACGCGGAACTATCCCGGATGAGCCAAGATCGGCAAGCAAACGTTTTGTTTCCATGATTGCCATGGCCTCGGGTATCACTACCGGGATAAATTCACACCTGTCAATATCCCGAAGAATAGCCTCTATCCGTTTTACAGTTCTTTTCAGGCTGAGAAGAAAAACATCTACCTCATCCTGTTTATAATTACCTGAAAAGCTGGTGATCATATAACGGTATTTCCATCTCATCCTCGAAGCCACCTTGATCCATTCATCAAGCAATGCGGGAGAAGAGATCAGGCGCAGAGCATGTCCTGTGGGCGCTGTGTCGACAACGTATTTGTCATATTCGCCTTTTTCAATAAAGTCTATAATGGTTTTGAAACTCATCACCTCATCAATACCCGGTATCGAAAGGGTGAGCAACTCATCAATATCCTGATCGTCGAGATTGGTAGATGTTTCAAGCAGTTTTTTCAGTTCGCTTTCATGCTCTTTCTTAAACCCGGAAAGCGCTTCATCAGCAACAATCTCAATCGCAGCCAGCTTATCATGGCCGGCGATTTGCCTGACCCTGAAACCGATTTGCTGTTCAAGGCAATCCGAAACTGAATGTGCAGGATCGGTGGATATGAGCAGGGTCCTGAAATTTTTGGCCAGGGCAAGGGCCGTGGCAATGGCACAACTGGTTTTACCGACACCGCCTTTTCCGCCGAAAATGATTAGTTTCAGGTCGTTGTTTTCTAAACCCTTTAGTGTCATCACCTTATTTTTTTATCCTGAGCTCAAGGATGCCATTTGTAAATTTATTCCTGATATTCTTTTTCTGGGCTTTAAAAGGAAGCAGGATCTCCTTTTTATAACTCCTGCCTTTACCTGCTGCCGAAACTTCCAGGATGTCTTCTTTCAGATCGATTTTAATATCGTTTTCCTCAATACCCGGCATTTCTGCGATGATCACAAGTTCACTTTTTTCATTGAAGATGTCGGTAATCGGCTCTCTTTCTTCATCAACCTTGGGTCCCTCAGGTGTTTTTTTAATATTCCCGAAGGTTTCCACCTTAGGGGAACCGCCCCCTGCCGTGTTTATGGTGAATCCATATACACCTTTCATGCCTTTTTTAAGATGATCAAAATTAATTTCACCTTCCTTCTTTATTCCGCCGTTTTCCTCAAGTTTCGCGGCAAGGTCTACCAGTTTTTCAATGCCCTTAAAAAGTCCGCCCAACCCGAAAAGTTCAAAGGAGGCATCTTCATTCTTGTCTTTTTTCTTATCGTTTTCCATTTCTGTCAGTTTTTAAAGATTAAATTAATTAAACCGGTTTGCCGGCGGCTTCCAGCTTCTGAAGCCTTACTTCCAAAGCATCCTGTTGTTGCATCAGTTCTTTTTCCCGGGCTTTGGTCGAAAGATAAGTGTCTTCCTGCCACCAGTTGATCCCCATTTCCATAGCCTTATCCACCGAAGCTACCAGCAACCTGATCTTGATTGTTAAAAGATCGATATCTGCTATCTGAATTTTAATATCACCTGCGATAACGATCCCTTTATCGAGAACCCTTTCGAGAATATCGGCAAGGTTGGTCGCTTGTAACGAATGAGTCATTTCAGCCATTGTACAGTTTATTTAGTAATCGATTGACATTGTCTTCCATTCTTTTTTATCGTTTTTCCCGGGTTTTTTTGCCTTCTCGGCAGGCGCATGGTGCATTTCACCTGCTTTTTCATCATAGTATACCTGGATCTCCTTTAGCCTGCCCTGTATTATTTCAAGCCTTTGTATGATCCTTATCTCTTCACTCTTCAATCGTGATCTTTCCTTTTCGAGCATATACAATTTTATGAAATCGGAATCCTCCTTGTTCGGGATCCCCGATTTGACTACACTCTGCATGCTTTTGATGCTTTGAAGTCCTTTTATTCCGCTTGAAATTGGCATACTGCTGTTTTCTTTTAATTGTTGTTTTCTTCTTCCCTATAGCCTTCGGCCTAACGCCTACTTTAAATACTGCTCGATAAGCTCATCAACAATGGTTTTTACTTTCTCCTGGTTTGTCTTTGATCCTATACGGCTTGTTTCGGAAGTGAGGATATCCTGGCATATTTTGCGGAAGATATCTTTGGACTTCGCCGGTGTGGTTTTTAATGTTGCAAGTGTTTTTGCAATCATAATGGAACCTCGGATAGTAGGGTCAAATTCAGTTTTACCTGATTCACGCAGTCCCCTTACGATTTTCACTATTATCTCAGTGTCTTTGAGGGAAAGGTCCGATTTTGCCCTGGTAATTTTCAGTTCTGTCTCATAGTCGAAATGGTCCAGGTCCATGGTTACCATGCGGTCGCGAAGGGCATCCTGGGTACGGTTAACTCCGGCATATTCTTCTGGGTTTGAAGTGAATATGGCACGGAACTCGGGATGCACCTTCATGTAATAATCTTCTTCCTTGGCAGCCGATGTACTCAGCATTCTCTCCTGTAAAATAGGTAACAGGATGTTATTGGCTTCAGGGCGGGAGCGGGTAAATTCATCATAGATCAGGGTAAACCCGTTTTTAACTGCAATGGTCAAACGGTTGTTCACCCACTGCTTGCTCATGTCTTCCTCGTATTTGTGAACGGAATGAATGAACTTATCATCGAGTTTTTTATATTTATAACCCTGCTCACTGCCAATGAGGTCCGAAGTTTTATATTCGGCATCCCCGTGTATGATCACCACAGGCCTCCCGATCTTACTTGCAAGATGCATGGCAACAGTGGTCTTCCCGGTTCCGGAAGGTCCCCTGAAATGCACTGGAAAACCCGCTTTTACATAAGTGAGACCGCGAGTGGTGATATCTTTAATGTAATCGGTTTCTACAAAATTTGACATCGGCTTCAGTTCCAGCACGGTGTTCATTTCATTGGTATCGCTCATGGAAATTGTTATTGATTGTTAATTGCTGGTGATAATGCGAGCCGTTGCAGGTTACCATTTGAATTCCTGGTCCGGAAGTTGTTCCAGGGTTTCTTTCCAGATGGCCCTTGCTTCCTCAATATCCTTTCTTATTCTTTCCCGGTCCAGTAAGAAAGTTTCCTTTTTGACTTTAAACCTGGTAAATGCATCCTGCCTTTTCACCAGGCTGTTCCTGATCTTGTTCCCCGGGTCGTTCATCCTTCATGCATTTATTTTAACAGGCTGGCAGCTCAGGCCCCTTGCAGCCCTTTGCCCCCGCAACGGGTACAGGGTAAACCATCGGTAGATTTTCCTGTACCCCGACATTGCCTGCATGGTTTTATACTCGCAATATGGAAACTGCCTTTGCCTCCGCAAACAATGCAGGGAACCCTCGCTCCAAGAGGGTTCCTGCCTGTTCCTGCACAGAAAATGCATTTCTTCATTGGTTCTGCCACTTCAACCATCCCGGTTCCGTTACATACAAGGCAATGTGCTATGGAGGAGAGTAAGTCGAAGGGATCCTTTCCCGTTCCGTTGCAAAATGCACATTTCATCGTTGCTGCCATGACTCAGGGTATTTAAGTTCCTTATTTTTCCGGGTTGGGTATGGGGTAGTAAATATTGTCAAGCTTCAGCACCTTTCCCTGGTCCAGTAATGCTTTGGCAATAAATCCTATCCTCATCCTGGATTGGCCCAGGGGAACTTCCATTTCCGAGATCTTAACTCCTTTGGGATGTTTGTTTATATAATGCAGAACTTTTTCCTCCAGGGTTTTAGGTTCCGGCGGAGCGGGAACTACAACAGCTTCCTCTTTAGCAACTTTAACAGGTGTTTCCCTGATTACTTCTGCCTTGATTTTCTTTTCAGCAATAACCTTCTTTTCGGCTTTGATCTCCGGTTCTTTTTTTACAACTTTTTTCTCAGCTTTTTTAATGACTTCCTTAGGTGCAGTCCCAATTCCTTTTTTCCTTATCTGATCCATAGCCTTCTGCATCTTATCCCATTCAGAGGCGGCCGTGACCCGGTTCTGCAGCAGATCATCAAGCATTGTGGAAGTGGAGTGCTTAATACCCTTTACTTCGGTACGAATGCTTTTTATTGCAACATGAATGCCCTTCATTATACTGTTATAGTCACTCAGCCTGTCTGTTTCTCCACGGTCAAGGTCTTTCCTGAGTTTTTGGGCCATTTTTTGATTTTCCTTGCTGATTTCGGCTAATTTTTTCTGAAAACCATTCAGTAATGAGCGTGTGTATTCAACGCGTTCGGCAAGGTTTTTACCAAGTTCCGCCCTGAGATCATCAGCCATATCGGAATGTTCTTTCTCAAACCTTTCCAGCATGTCGTTCGTGTTTTTGAATATCGTTGCAACTTCAGCGTTGATATTTTTTATATCATCGTTGATGTTACCCATGAGTTCATCGAACTCTTTCATTCTCGTTTTTTCGTTTTGCTTACGGTCAGCCTTTCCCTTGCTGAAGAATTTGTTTAATTCCATGGCCATCTGGGCCCTGTCGGCTGAGAATTCATTGACCATATTGAACGTGGATGTCTGGATCCCCATCACTTCTTTCTGTATGGAAGATATGGTACGGTGAATTCCGCTCATTAAATCCTTATAGGTATTTAACCTGTCCTTTTCGCCTTTGGCAAGGCCTTTTCTCAATGCATTGGCATTTGCATTCAATACGGAAGCCATTTCCATATGGTCTCTGCGGAAATGGTCGAGGGTGCTCTGAACTTCGTTTACGAGTTCTTCATTTTCTTTAATACGTTGTTTGAACGAAGCAAGTAATTCTTCGCTCAAATTTTTCATTTCTGATCCTAGTCCCATTTTGTTACCTCCTATGTTAATGAATTTTTGGTTAATCTGTATTAATTGATGTCTTTTATAATTTGAGCTTTTACTTTTTTTATGTCCTGAATCATCAGGTGATCCCCTTTTTCAAGCAGTTGCTCCAGGCATTCTTTCATCCTGTTATGCATTTGCTGGAAATCAAGGAATGTCCTGATTACCGTTTCTTTCCTGGTTTCCTGCAGTTTTGAAATTTCTGCAAGTTGTTCTTTAATAATTGAAATTTTTTCACCTGCATCCTGTGACCTTATATCTTTTATGCCGAGAAGGCTGTTTTTCAAAGACTGGGCAGTCTCTTTCTGATCTTCTATAAATGTTAAAAACTGCCTTTCTGCTTCTTTTTCTTTTTCATCAAGAGCGGAGAGGATCCCCGACATCATGGTGTTATAGTCTTTTTTGCGAAACGAACCATTTTTTGCAAGGGTTTCGCATAACCTTGCATTCAGAATATCCCTTTCCTTTTTCAGATCTGTTAATGAATGATGAACATTATCAAACAGGGAATGGGAAGATTCAGTAATATTTTCTGATGACTGGAATGCAGTTTGAATTTTTTGGATCCGGGATTCATAGGATGTAATGATGTTTTCGAAAAATGCATCCAGGTTTATGTCAGGCCGGTTATTCATATCAGGGGATTTATTTTGATTTCTGGAAGGAGTGCTTTGATTGAGGGAGAAAAAAAATCTTGGTAAACCATGCTTTCAGGATTGTGACCTGCAAGGATGTTTTAGCAAGAATAATACTTAACGGCAAGCTTATGCAGCTTTTGCTGTTAATCCGATTGCTTCTGCATACTTCAGGTATGTTTCAACAGAGGCAACGACTACCCTTGCTTCAATAGCAAGCAGTTCGATACCTACTAATGATACTCTTACCCATGCATCAACTACGACACCTTTGTCGAGGATACGGTCGATCACCTCAACGAGGCTGGATGATCCGATGGTCTTTTCTACTGCCATTTGTTTAATCTCCTATTATTTGTTTGTGTTTACCGTGCTTACGTGAGGGACGGCTTACCTCTAATGCAGAAAGACTATGCAAAGGGCGGGCCATAAATTCAGGCGAATATGAAAATGAGGACGTGCGTTCTTGTAACAGACAGGCTGTCAGCAAGAAAATAAATCAATTATTTTATAAAAATATTTTTTGTATTGCCGGACTGCAGGGTAGGAGGTGCATTATTGAAAAAAAATCGCGTAGATGCGTGAAAACGCGTGTGGTTTTCAGCAGATATTTTCCTGAAATGAATCGTGGATTGATTTACTCCTCGGTTTTCACCATAATAATACCATACTTCTTTATTTTCCGGCTCAGGGCATCACGGTGGATCCCGAGAGCGTCGGCAGCGGCCTGCTGATTAAACCCGGAATCTTTGAGCGCTTGATTTATAAGGAGGATCTCGTTGGTTTTCAGATTGGTCGATTTGGTGTTATCAGAAAGGCCGGATGGATTAACCTGTCTGAGGGGAAAGTCATGGAGCCCCAGGACATTCCCTTTACAAAGAATGATTGCTCTTTCGGCCATGTTCCTTAGTTCGCGTACGTTCCCCGGGAAATCATAAGCAAGTAAAGCCGGGAGGACTTCCTTTGAAATTTGAATTCCGGGTTTGTTGAACCTGGTTGAAAAGATATCTACAAAATGGGTAAGCAAGGGTTTGATATCTTCAGTCCTTTCCCTCAGGGCGGGAATATGTATATGCAGGGTGTTAAGGCGGTGAAGCAGGTCGAGCCTGAATTTTTTCTTTTCCACTCCTTTATTTATATCATGGTTGGTGGCTGAGATGATCCTGAAGTCGGTGCGGATAGTATTTGTATCACCCACCCTGGTAATCACCTTTTCTTCGGTTGCCCTGAGTATTTTCGCCTGCAGGGCAAGCGGCATATCCGCAATTTCATCAAGAAACAGCGTCCCTTCATGGCATACTTCAAAGAAACCCATTTTATCGCTTATAGCCCCTGTAAAGGAACCCTTTTTATGTCCGAAAAATTCGCTTTCAAGAAGGGATTCGGTAATAGCGCTGCTGTTAACGGCACAAAATATATGGTCTTTCCGCGGGCTGGAGTAATGGATGATCCTTGCAATATTTTCTTTCCCTGTTCCACTCTCACCGGTGATCAGAACGTTGGCTTCAGGATATTTCGCTGCAGTTATGGCTTGTTCGAATACTTCCTGGATCTGGGGACTGAGGCCAATGAACTGCCTGTCAATTTTTTCTTCAAGGGTTTTTGAGATGAGGGAGTTCCTTTCTTCCATCTGCTTCAGTTTCCGGTTCATCAGCAGGTATTTCTGTGTGCGTTCTATGGCGATCTGGATGTCGATATACCTGAATGGTTTTCGCAAATAATCAAATGCCCCGTACCTCATCGCTTTGATTACAGTATCCATATCGCCGTGAGCTGAAATGATTATGACCTCCATTGCAGGGTATTGTACCTTCACCTCTTTCAAAATATCCAGGCCATTCACGCCCGGCAGGCGTACATCAAGGATCAGTAAATCAATATTATATTTGCTTAATATTTTTTTACCTTCTTCAACGGTATTGGCCTCATATGACTCATATTCGGATCCCTGGAAAAAGCCACTGAGTTCCTCCGTGAATTGCTTTTCATCATCAAGGATTAAAAGCTTAATCTTATCCTGAATTGCCATGTTAATTTTTACTTTGAGTATTTAAAAGCAGTTTGATCTTTGTTCCGTTTGTTTTATCACTGCTTATATCAATGGTTCCACCCATATCTTTAATGATCTGGTAGCAAATCGATAGTCCGAGCCCGGTTCCTTTTCCTTCATCTTTTGTAGTATAAAAAGGAAGTATTAAGTTGTTTATATCTTCTGTCATAATGCCAATTCCGTTATCGGTAACTTCAATGATCAGAAGTTCCTTCTCGAGGTATGTTTTGATCCCGATGACCATTTTATAATTCTCATCCTGCTTGTTTTTCTTTTCTATCACAGCATCTTTGGCATTGACCAGGAGATTAACGATTACCTGTTCGAATTTCAACGTATTGCCTGATATCTGGGGGACTTCACTTCCAAGGTGCAGGTTCAGCCTGATCCCAAGATGCTTAAACTGTTCAACCATCATTGAAACTGCGTTTTCAATACTCGCATTAATATCGAAGCTTGTAAGAATATAATCATCGTGGTTTCTCGAAAATGCCCTCACATGATCAATGATGTTCTTGATCCTGATTATATTTTCAAAGATCTTATCTGATTTTTTTTTGAGAAAATCATAAGTGATCGAATCAACTTTCGCTGACTCAAATAAAATTTTATCCATTACCATGGATATAATATTCAACGGCTGGTTGATCTCATGAGCGATTCCTGAAGCCATTTCCCCGAGATTTGCCATGCGGTCTGCATGGATCTGCTTTGCTTCCATTTTTTTACGCTGGGAAATATCACGCATGATGACCATGAATGAGATGGGCACCCCGTTGGTTCCCTGAATTAAGGTGGCGCTGATCTCACTGGCGAACAAATTTTGGTTTTGCTTCCTGACCTTCAGTTCGATATTTTGCACCAGTCCTTCATTCATCGTCCTTTCTATAACTTCTTTGATTACACCTTGCTCATCCGCCGGAGTGAAACTGAGAAGGTTCTTGCCAACCAGCTCCTTTTTGGTCTCAGCGCCTATCAGTTCAAGCCCGATATCCGAAACCTCCATGATACTACCTTTGAGATCAGTCAGGAAAATGCCATCCGGTGAAGCATTAATTAAGGTTTTATATTTGTCTTCGCTGAATTTCAGGGATTGTTCGATCTGGATACGGCTGGTTATATCAGTAACATTCATCAGGCATTGCGTCATGTTATTGACAGAAATACCCTCAATATGTACATGGGAGGAATTTTTGCCCGTAGACTCAAGCATTACTTCACATACTTCCTTGGTTTTCCCGGTAAAAACATTCCTGAAAAAAGTATTGAATACCGTCAGGGATTCCTTTGAAATAAAAAATCCGAATTGGCTGCCGGTTAACTGCTCACTAGTCTTCCCAAGCATCCTTGATCCGCTATGGTTCAGTTCCTGAATTTCCTGGGATGACGAAAGTATAAAAAAGCCGATAGGGGCAGAATCATACAGTTCAGAATATTTCCGGGTTGCTACTTCCTCTTCGACTAAAGCCTGGCTGAGTTCATCATTCTGCGTTTCCAGTTCAATTTTCTTAATCTCCAGATTTTTCGCCAGTTCAACGCGCAGGGTAATGTCCTTGGTAAAACCAAGAAACCTTGTTTCGGAGAGCTTAACTCCTTCAACAGTCCACCATCTTAACGATCCGTTCTTATGTTTGAACTGAACATCAGATTGTGCAATCCCCGTTTTTTTGAGTTTTCTGAAATGAGCAAGGCCGTCTTCACTCGAACTTTCAGGAAGAAGATCAGAAATTGACATTTTTAAGAGCTCATCCCTGGAATACCCGGTAATACGGCAAGCCGATGAGTTAACTTCAATATATTTTCCTTTATCATCTGCAACAAAAACCCCATCGGGGGCGCTGTCGACATAGCTCCTGTATTTTTTTTCACTGGCTTTAAGAACTTCATGTATACTCGACAGTTTGTCGGTCGCTGACTTCAACTTTAAATTCTGTTCAATGATCTGTTGTTTCTGCTGGAATAACTCCAGGAAGATCTTTACCTTGCTTAGCAGGATTCGGGTCGAAAAAGGCTTAAGTATGTAATCGACGGCACCGTATTTATAACATTCATCGACCAGGATTTCATCGTTGGACTGTCCGGTTATAAAAATAATCGGAATAATCTCACCTTTTCTTTCAGCCTGTATCCTCCTGGCAAGTTCAACTCCATCCATCTCAGGCATTCGGATGTCAAGCAGGGCCAGTGCAATCTCATTTCCCCTGATCATTGATAAAGCCTCCGCCCCGGATTGTGCCAGTATGAGCCTGGCATTCACGTTCTCAAGCACCATGGAGTAAATCTCCAGCATGTCCCTGGCATCATCAGCAATAAGGATATTGGGTCCCGGATGTCCTTTCATGAAAATTATCTTAGTCTTTCCTGTTATTAATATGCTGTTGGATTAGCGTCTCAAGTTCGTCTTTATTAATTGGTTTTGCTATGTAATCGTTGCAACCTGCTTCTATTGCCATTTTTCTGTCACCTGCAAGAGCATAGGCTGTTTGCGCAATGATGATAACGCTATTATTGAATTGACGAATTTGTTGAGTGGCATCTATTCCGGATATATCTGGAAACCTGATATCCATCAGTACCAGATCCAGGGCGGGATTATTTCGGCATTCCTCTATTGTCCCTGCGCCGGTTGTTGCATGAAAAAGTTCATGGCTGTTTTTGCTGAGCATGCTGGTGATGAGGAGATCTGAGGTCTCATCGTCTTCGGCAATAAGAATTTTAAGGTTTTTAATCTGACTCGGTTCCTCTTTTACGGGAAGAAGATCCGGGTTACTACTTTGAACCTGTTTTTCAGTAATGTACGGAATGGTGAAATAAAATGCTGAGCCCTGGCCCTCTGCACTTTCAACACGGATTTTTCCGCCTAACATTTCCACATAGGCTTTCGAAATGGATAATCCCAGGCCGGTACCTTCAAAATTTTTAGTAAGCTGTTTACCGGCTTGCCTGAACCGTTCAAAAATAATTTCCTTTTGAGCCTGGCTTATTCCAATCCCTGTATCTTTTACAAAAAATTCAAGGAACTCATCCCTTTTCATATAACCAAATTCGATGGAACCTGAATGAGTAAATTTAATGGCATTGTTAACCAGGTTAGTGAGAATGGCATGTAATTTTTCACCATCTGTTTTGATAATGGATTGTATAGATGGCAAAGGGCTTTTAAAGGAAAAATGTAGATCTTTCTGTTTTGCCAGTTGTTTGAAGAAATTATAGGTGTCTTCAATTTTCTCATTGACATTCGTTTCTGAAATATTTGCTGCCATTTGACCGGCTTCTATTTTCGAGATGTCAATAATATCATTGATAATGTTAAGTAAGCGGGTTCCGCTACTCTGAATAATACTGATATACATTTCCTGCTCCTCACCCGATAATTTTGGTTCTTTAAGCAAATCGGCAAATCCCAAAACGCCGTTCATGGGTGTTCTGATTTCATGGCTCATATTGGCGAGGAAAGCTGATTTCAGGCGGTCGCTTTCTTCAGCATGTGCTTTGGCTTTGATCAATTCCTGTTCAGCCTGCTTACGTTCGGTGATATCCACCGCAGTTATCAGGCATTTTTCTTTGCTGTTATCGGCAATGCCTGAAAGATGAAGACAGACGGGCAGATGAACATCCGATGTAAGGGTTATTTCACAGGTTTCCGTGACTTGACCGAAAAACACTTTTTGGAGATAAAAACTGAAGATAGGTTTCGACAGATCTGAAACAAAGAAGCCAAACGGATGGTTTATTAATTGTTCTCTTTCTTTGCCCAGCATTTGAGATGCCTTCAGGTTCAATTCAAGGATTTCACCTCTTTGGGAAAGGGTAAAATAACCGGAGGGTGCAAAATCGTATAGTTCGGTATATTTATCAACAGCAAGTTCGGCCCTTGCTTTTGCAAGGCTTAACTCTTCGTTCTGCAATTCCAGCTCGATCTGATGCACCTCCAGCTCATGAATAAGTTTCAGAGCTTCGGTATCAGAAAGCTGCGAACTTGTTTTCAAGGACTTGTTTTTAAGCAGGTCTTCAGCTTTTTGTCGTAAGCTGTCGGGTCCCGGTTTTTTCTCTTTTTTCATGGCATCAGGCACTATCCACTAATGGTTTTTTGAGATTAGTGAGGAAATCATTTTACTGATTTCTACAATTTCAGCAAGTAATTGGTTTGAATCTGGTTGTTGAAGGTACTTCAATCGTGTACAAACTTCAACCATATCCATTCCCCGTTGCCATATAATCAGATCCTTATAACTGTTAACAACAATCTTACTCATCTTAATATCTAATCCCCAATGCCTAATGCCTAATGCCTCTTCCTGATAAAACACTGTATCACTTTGATGTTGGCAGCTAAATACACATTGCTTATGAACTCGACATTGATCTTTTGGCCGTGGGCCGTTTCAAGCGGCAGATTTTCATAACGTACAATTTCCTTCTGCTGTAATTCTGAGAATTTTTCCTTGTTGGCTACTATATCTTTGAGAAATCCTA
>Ga0316229_1000911_pt1 | contig 34367 bp, 35 predicted proteins | sample TBH18023metaG_FD_206011 | JGI IMG/M metagenome (GOLD analysis project Ga0316229, IMG submission 206011) | Freshwater microbial communities from Trout Bog Lake, Wisconsin, USA - TBH18023 | ecosystem: Environmental > Aquatic > Freshwater > Lake > Hypolimnion/Profundal zone | place: USA: Wisconsin... | reverse complement strand
ACGGCATAGAACCATCTGCCTGGCTAAAAGATACGCTGGAAAAACTTCCCGTCTGGACCATGCGCCGCATCGACGAACTTCTGCCAATCAAACTAACAGCATAGATTGACTAACTCGAACAGGTGAGTCAGCCGGACGCTTACTTATTTTCTGCATCTTTGCCTTCACCAATGGGGGGCTTTGGTGAAGGGTTTGGTGCATCCTTTGGTGCGTTATTTCCGCGCACCATACTCTTGTATTCGTCGGTTAACATGCGTGACGAATACCAGACCGGGCCATCTTGTGCAGGAAGAATTGTTACAGGAACGCCGTCTTTTCTTCCAGATCGAGGCGTATAAATAAGCGGCTCACAAAGCTGACCAGCGTCAGAACCCTTCAGAACACCCTTACTGACTACGCCTTTTAGCTTGGCAACATTGCACCCAATAGCCTGCGCAATCTCCTTTAAAGGCCAGCGTACTACTCCATATTCTTCTTGGTCGTGAAGAAGGCATAGCACATCAACCCAGATGCCTTTCTCTTCATGGGAACAGCGGCGAAGATTGCTATTCGCCTGCCAGTCGCCTGGGTAAAATTGGAATGAAGGGCGCTTCATATATCTACCCCACCAATCCTTATAGCTGTATTCATTTCGTGATGTCCTTTCACTGTCCAATTAATAAGGTGGGTGACGAAGCCAGTGGACGCTGGCATTGGCGATCAACCTATCGCCACCCGTAAACTCTTTGCGCCTGCTACGGCGACTATTTGCTTCTGTAAACTTGTTGCGCCTTTCAGCGACTTTCCTACCTGCTGCTAATCCTTTTCTGTCCTGCAAGGTCGGACGGGAATATCCTTTATTTCCCAAACGCCTCATGTAACAATTCATACATCCGCTGAGCCTTTTCAGCTTCAGCACCGAGAACTTTACGAACGTAGTCGGGGTATTCCATGCGCTCACTTTCAGCAAGCAATCTCAATGTTTTTTTGAAGTCCTCGTCAACGCGGACATCGAGATCAACATTCTTTTTTGGTGTGGTACTCATAAATCAGCAAATCCGACTACGCTTGCGCGCTTCGCTGTGCGGTGTGATGTCGGGAGAAGATCACGAGTGTTCATTGCGCTGCCTTAAAATGGGTGGCGATTCCAGCCGTGATATGCTGCAACTCCCCAGCAGCAACAACCACAAAAGGAATCACCATGAACACAAAACAGGTAAAATTTGTAGTCATAATCAACGCCTCGTCAGACTCCGGAAAGTTGTTCGAAGGTGCACGATATACGCAGAAACACGGCCAAGAATTCCTTGCTGTTTTTTGCAGCTCTCAAGACTGGAGCAACCCGCACTACATACAAATCGAGGCTTTGGAGCAACGAATGGAAGGCGACACCCGAACAAATCTGCAATATCAAACACTTCTTGTCCCAAGCTGCAATGTTGTGGCGGTGATGCAGTTTCACGACGACCAAATAAGTCATCTGGGGTTTGTTCAATAGTCATCTCAAGCAGCCTCCTTGTCGATCAGCTCAGGCCAGATGTCTTGCCAATCATCAGGGCGCAGCTCTTGGCGGGTTACTGCGCCGTTTGTGGCCTGCTCAATGGAAACGCACCGAGCGGTATTTATAGCAGCCAAACCGCTAGCCATTTGAGATAGAAAAGACATTGAAACGCCTAGCTTTCTCGAAAGCGATGATGAATTTCCGCGCTCAGCGGATATGTATCCTTGTAATTTCATAGCGCTAGTTTAGTGTTTAGTAAACCAAAAGTCAAGCATTTGCTTGTTTATTATTTGCTAATCAAAATGCAATGAATAAAGTAAAGGAGCCGCCCCATGAACAAGGCAGAAAAGGTCGCAAACCGTCGAGAACGCTTAAGACAATGGTTCTCTGCTAGATCTATACCGGAGAAGGAGAAAAGCTACCTATCGCAGCTAATGAACGGGAGCGGATCGTTTGGAGAGACGGCGGCGGAGAGGTTAGAAAATACTTATAGTATGGGGCGCGGTTATTTAGATTCGCCTGCTAACGAAAACTTCTCGCCAGCCCCCGACGTCCGCGATTACGTGCCGCTGATAAGCATGGTTCAGGCTGGCAATTTCTGCGAGGCGATAGACAACCTGCATGTAGGCGATAGCTTTGAACAGATACCCACCTCGTACCCGAAGAAGCGACATACGTTCGCGCTAGAGGTATCTGGAGAATCAATGCTGCCGCGCTTTCCGCCCGGCATGCGGTTGATCGTCGAGCCTGAGATGGATTATCAGTCCGGTGATTTCGTGATTGCAAAGAACGGCGGGGATGCCACCTTCAAACAGATCGTCAAGGATGGCGGCGTATGGTACTTAAAACCGCTTAACCCGCAGTTCCCTACCCTACCCCTTGCCGACGCTCACGTGATCGGCGTGGTACGCGAAGCTGTGATCAAATTCAGGTAAATGCGTGATATGAAAAAAAACTTGCTATGATAGCGACGATCTGGAAAAAAGGCATCAAGAGCCGCCAAAACCACCGCCAGATCCACGCAGGGGTACTAATGACGCGATTCGATACATTATTTTGCTTGCGCTACGCTGAGCGCGTTTTAGAACGATATAGTCGCTTTTGGGATAGAGCGGACAAAACAATCCGCTTTTTCTCATTATTGTCCGGGTCAGCATCTTTCGCCGCCCTGATGACTCAAAATAAAGCCCTGTCGCTTGCACTAGGCATTTCCTTTGCAGTATTTCAGGCGCTGGAATTTGCACTATCCCCGTCTACGATAGCGGCACACGCAAAATCAAATACAAAACTATATTCGGATATTCTATCCCGACAGGACGGTCTATCTGATCAGGAAATGAAAAAGGCTTACAACCAGATTGATGATGATATTGTCGTTCCAGAATCATTCAGAAAGGCAGCATACAATGATGTCGTACTGGAAAAAGGCAGTTCCGATGTTAATCTTTACAAACTTAGCGCATGGCATCAAATCATATCCACAATCTCCTGAAAACAGACCCCGAAGCCCTACGTAAATTCAGGCAAGCTGCGTGGCAAGGCCCACTACCTCCTCCTGAAGCTGTAAAACAGTTCGATGAAATTGTGACCAATGGAGCTGAACGCATATTTCGCATGGCGGAACTTGAATAGCAGCATAGGATACAAACAGAACAACTTGCTGTTCAATCAAATGTTGCAGCAGCGAAGGCAGAAATAAAAGCAGCCAATCGAGGCGCATGGATGGGGTTTTTCGTGTCGGGGTTATCCATCTCAGGCGCTATCGCTGCGCCATACACTGGGGCGCACTGGTCAGTATCTGTCGCTTTGGTCAGCATCCCTGTAATGGGGGTTGTTCGTACCTTCGTGACTAGAAAATAATCACCCGCTCTGTTACGGCATCGGGCTGAAGTCCCTCCAGGGGGCCGCTACGAATCGGAGATTGCAATCCATCGTTGTGTCTAATAGGGCTGTGTAGAAATACACAGCCCTATGCTTTTATAGCATCGCGTCAATCAACCGTCCGCCAATACCGGACAGTTCACCCAACCCACCCAGGCGGGTTTTTGCTATTCTGGTCGACGTATTACCCACCCGCCTTATATGCAGCTTCCAATATCGCAGGTAGAATGCGCGCATGAGTACACTTAGAATTACCTATGATGGAGAAGCGCTAGCAACTCACGAAATGGAGGTGCGGCAGCTCGCGCCTGCCCTTTTGGCTATGGGGGATCTACTGGAAAGCGCTAACCGGGTATTAAACGGCACAGATTCTAAAATTTCAATCAGCGTCAAGGGGTCATTTAAAACTGGAAGTTTTGCAATCGACCTGATTTTTCAGCAAGGCTGGGTTAAAAGCGTTGTTGACATGTTCAATAGCAAAGAAGCTGTTGCCGTTGTTTCTATTCTGTCATTACTTGGGTTGTCAGGTAAGGATGCAACAAAAGGCTTAATCGGAATAATAAAGTGGTTGCGCGGCAGAAATATTACGAACGTAGTAAAAGCGGACCATAACGCGACATTATTTGTTGATGAAGACTCAATTGAAATTGAATTAAGTGTTCTGCAATTGCTTATGGATATTGATGTTCGGAAAGCTCTGGAGGCCTCCATTACCGAGCCATTATCCAAAAAAGGAATTGATGTTTTCGCAAGCGGAACAGACGGGGAGATATTCGCATCTGTTAGTAGCGCTGAATCAATTTGGTTTACCTCGCCAGATGCTGCCGAGCAAACAATATCAGAAACAGAAGGTGAAGAGCGATTGCAATTGCTTGCCGTTGTTTTTAAGGATGACAACAAATGGCGCTTTACTGATGGTGGTGGCGGATTTTATGCGACCATACTGGACGTTGAATTTCTCAACCGGGTGGACAGGGATGAAGAGCGCTTTGGTAAAAATGACCTATTCAGAGTGCTGGTGCGGCGTCGATCATACCTTGATTCATCTGCAATATTGAAACAAGAAATAAGCATTATTAGGGTAATAGAGCACACTCCATCTGCGCGTCAAATACGACTGCCTTTGAGTTAGCCTATAAATCATACCTATCTCCAAACCCGCTCCGGCGGGTTTTTTTACGCCTGTCGTTTATACGTGTGATGTCTTGGCTTGCAGCGTCACGCCCAGCGCACGCACCACTTTTAGCAACGTGTCATAGCGTGGTTTGGCACCAGGAGCTAGCGCCTTGTATAAGCTCTCGCGCCCCAGTCCGGTATCTTTAGCAAGCTGCGTCATACCTCGCGCACGCGCCACAGTTTTGAGTGCACCCAGAAACGCGTCAGGGTCATCTTCCTCCAGCGCAGCACTGATATAAGCAGCGATGGTTTCATCATCATCCAGGTAATCAGCTGCATCAAACGGTGTAAATTGATTCACGTTTCACTCCTTATTTAAAGTGCGCGCCATATCAATCGCGCGCTTGATGTCACGTTTCTGTGTGGACTTATCGCCACCCAGTAACAAAAAATAAATCACCTCTCCTCGCCGCATGAAATAAGCGCGGTAGCCAGGCCCGTAGTGAATCCGCAATTCTGAAACACCCTCGCCTACCGGCTCGCAGTCGCCGAAATGCCCCGCTTCGGCTCTTTCAATACGCCGAGTAATCAGCGCTTTACCGACCTTGTCTTTCAGGCCTGTCAGCCATGCATCAAATTCAGCGGATTTCAGAAAAGTGTTCATGTGCGCATTGTATCCGTAAATATACAAAAAACAAGTAATTCTTAAATTCGCCATTCTAGTAGTTCCTGAAATTTTTGCTGCGGGTGGAGTGTAGCAAATTTTGCAAAATGTTTATTATTTGCTTGACGGATAGTTTAGTATTTACTATACTGCACTCACTCGCTAAACAACGCGAACCAGCAACAAATCCGACGAGTTCGGGGAATCGGACAACACGCCGCGAGGCGCTAGGAAGATGCAGATGCTGGATGAACACCGCAACACGCCGCGAACCGGCGCTAAACACCGAGCGATATTTCAGGCTGACTGAAAAGACCGGATGACCGGATGACCGCATGAATCCAAGTGCGCGACGCGACAGAGTGGCAGCCGATGGCTGTAAATCAAAGCAGCTTGCAGAGGTTGCTTCGACGCTATACAGACCGGCGAAATGGTTTGATAAATAGGAGATGAAAATGCTGATCGAGATCAAAAACAGATGGAATGGAACAGTAATTTTTTCGCATGATGCGGAAGAAAACAGCATGAAAATTACTGTTGGCGCGGCTTTTTCAGTCAGTTCCGACCTGAGCGATGCCGACCTGAGCGATGCCAACCTGAGCGGTGCCAACCTGCGCGGTGCCAACCTGCGCGATGCCGACCTGAGCGATGCCAACCTGAGCGGTGCCAACCTGCGCAGTGCCAACCTGCGCGATGCCGACCTGCGCGATGCCGACCTGAGCGATGCCGACCTGAGCGATTCCGACCTGCGCGGTGCCAACCTGAGCGGTGCCAACCTGAGCGGTGCCAACCTGCGCAGTGCCGACCTGCGCGATGCCAGCCTGCGCGATGCCAGCCTGCGCGATGCCGACCTTGGAATTTCTGCTATCGGTCATCTGTTGAATGCAATCGGGGTGAATATCAGTTAGAAAGCGCAGATTGCCCACGTAGATTTTTGTGATTTTTTACGTAGTCGGCAAGCTACCGTGAAGCTTGCGCCCCCTTGACCCTTGGCATGATTTGGGTATCAGCCTGGCACGGCTTAACTCCCCGCCCACCTCCGGTTAAGTGGCGATTGCGGCACTTTCGACAGCGCGCCGATGACAGCACGGAAAGACGGCACTTTTTACAACCAGCTTCAGCTGATAGGCGCGTTAAGTCAATGCGGAAAATGATTTATCGAGAGCGCGCCTTTCAGTTGGAGTTAACCAGGAGAACAGCATGAGCACGGTAAAGCGTGACAAGCAAGCTGGTGAAAGCCTAGCACGGTTGGCAGACAGCGATGTAGAGGTAATAAGCCCAACCACGGGAAGCCTGCAATCCATACAGGCAGACCGCCGACAGTTCTGAAGAAGTCGGTCGAATCGAGCCACGTAACGGCTCACTAAACGATAAGGAGACAGTCATGCAAAAAGTTACGTTACCCGGCGCTGTTGAAGCGCAGTTCGCAAAGTTATTTGCTGCAAACGACAGACCGAAGCGCGACGAGCTGCGTGTCTGGCCAGATGGAATGCGCACTGATGACAAGGTGATTCGCATCGGCGCTGGCATGCCGTACATGAAGAGTACGCCTGTTCGCGGTGACGGATCATGTGCATAAGTGACGATAGCGACGAGTGCACTGAGGCTTACGAAATTGACGACGATGCACCGACGGAAGATGGCAGCTATTGCCCTTCATGCTCAGGCAGCGGCGAAGGTATGCACGAAGGCACAAGCTGTTACTCCTGCCACGGCAAAGGGGAATGACGTGAATAACGATATCGACGACATCGAATTCAGCGCAGCACCGGCGCTGTGGATTTGCTTCGCAGTTGCTTTGTTAATAGGTCTTGTTGTAACGCATTGAAATAAATATTTAACCACGGAGAAATCATCATGAACAAATTTATCACAGTGCCTCAAGTAACTCTGCCAAATGGTCATATCGAACCATCGTTCCGCGTTGGCCAGTTTGTTTGCAGCAAGGGCGAAGATAGCAAGGCAGTAATCACTGAAGACGGCACGCCATGGTCACGCATCAACTATCACGAGGCAAAGGAAGCGTGCAAAGCGATCGACTGCGAGATGATCACTGAGCTGCAATGGCTGGCGATTGCTCACGACGCGGCCACTCAGGACTGCAACTGGACGGGCGGCAAGGTCGGTGAAGGCGATTTATTCCAAGGTCTGCGCAACAACACCGTTCACTGTGCGCACCCCGGAAAATTCATTCCTGACGACGAAACAGAACGCCGTTGGCTGACGCTCAGCAATGGTGAACGCATCTGCGACCTGAACGGAAACATCTATCAATGGGTGCATGACAACGTACAGGGCGACGAGAACGGCATCATTGCTCGCGACTTCGCCGAAGACTCGCCATCGATCACCACGCCGCAGTTCCCCAGCGAAGAGAAAGGAATGGGTAACTACGAAGTGTGGGACTGGTCTGGCAGTGCGCTCATCCGTGGCAGCTGCTGGCGTTCCGGCTCGAATGCGGGCGTCTTCTATCTCGACTACGGCTACCCCGACAATCGCGGCGGCTACGTCGGCTTCCGCTGCACCACAAAGGGTCTCTGATCACCGGTCACTGGTCGCGGCGTAAGCCGTGGCCTTCGCCAAAATAAGCAGTAAAACCACCAACGGCGGAATAGTCTCGCCAAGAGAGGATAGCAAAATGAACACTCAAGATAATGATTTTTCAGCACCGGCACTCGTTGATGATGCCATGTCGTCCATGGCGATGATGACTGATGACAAGCAAATGGATCGCATGATCCGGTTTGCCGAAATCATGGCCACCGGAAAAGCAACAATCCCTCAAGAGCTGCGCAATGTTGGCGATTGCCTTGCCATCACTATGCAGGCAATGAACTGGAAAATGAATCCGTTTTCAGTGGCGCAAAAAACATTTTTTATCAGCGGAAAAATTGGTTATGAAGCACAACTTGTTGCGGCTGCAATAAACAATTCTGGATCAGTTAAAGATACATTTAATTATGAATGGTATGGGGATTGGAAGAAAATAATCGGTCGTTTTGTTGAGAGAGAAAGTAAAACAAAAAAAGATTCTCACGGCTACGCTTCAAAATACAAAGTTCCAGCTTGGGAACATAAAGATGAAGAAGGCTTGGGTGTAATTATATGGGCAACGCTGCGCGGAGAAAACGAGCCTAGAAAACTTGATTTATTGCTGTCACAAGCGACAACAAGAAACAGCACCTTATGGGCTGAAGACCCACGCCAGCAACTCGCATACCTTGCACAGAAGCGCTGGGCGCGTCTCTATGCGCCGGGCGTTATCTTGGGCGTCTATACATCAGATGAGCTGGAACCAGCGTCACCTGAAAAGGATATTACGCCTAACCGCACTGCCCGCCCCTCTCGCCAGTCTGGCGCACAGGCCGGAGAGTCGGCTCGAACCCAATCAGAAGCCGCTATTGACCCAAATGACCGCGCAAATCTTGTAGCCGATCTTGAAATTGTTGCTACTGAAAGCGGTATCGAAGCTTATGCGAATAGTTGGGCGAACCTTACCCCCGCACAACGCAAATCAGTCGGAACCGCTGAGCATGAGCGCCTGAAGAAAATCGCAGAATCGATACCCGGTGAAGTAGTTGGCAGCGCCAGTGAAAGTCAAGGTGGCACAAATGAGTGATCAGGACCTTCAGAGAACTGAAGACTGGCACCAGCAAAGAAGTGGCCGCTGGACTGGATCACGCTTTGTTGACGTGCTGGCTCGTAACAAAAAGACAGGCGAGCCGCTGAAGGCTTACCACGATCTTATCTGGTCAGTAGTGGCAGAACGATTGTCTGGTACGGCAATGGAAGGTCCAACAGGCTATGCGTTGCAGTGGGGTACGGATGTTGAGCCGTTTGCACTTGAAGCATACGAGCTGGAATCTGGAAATATCGTAACCAAAGCCGGATTTATTCAGCACCCTGAGTTTGATTTTGTAGGGTGTTCGCCGGATGGTCTTATTGGTGTTGATGGCGGTCTTGAAATGAAGTGCCCTAAATCAACGATCGTACACCTTGAACGGTTTATTGATGGGGTTCCGGATGAATACCGACCACAGATACAAGGTTGCATGTGGGTAACAGGTCGTCAATGGTGGGATTTTTACAGCTTTGACCCCCGCATGCCTGAGTCACATCGCGGATTAAAGATTCGGGTTAAGCGTGATCAAGCATTTATCGACAACCTGCAATCCGCTGTTTTAGAGGCAGAAGTTAAAGCGCAGGAATTACTGGAACGTCTTCAAAGGAGAGCAGCATGAGCGAACAAAAAACCGAATTGACCGTTATCCAGCGTGTTTGCACTGCGCTGGCATCGGATACTACTGCGCAAAACCTGATTGAGTTGGCTAAAAAGTCACAGCAGATCACGGTTATTACTAGCAAAGATGGTCGAACCGAGTGCCATACGGCGGCCATGACAGCCAAAGCTGCACGTATCGTAATCGAAAAAACTAGCAAATTGGCACGCGAAGATGCAACCGCATTCAGCAAAGCCGTGGTCGCAGAAGAAAAGCGCCTGATAGACCTCATCGCACCTGAAGAAAAACGCCTGCTTACTTTGCGCGATGAATACGACACCAAGATTGAGGAAGAAAAGAAGGCCAAGGAAGAAGCCGAGCGTGTACGCATCGAAGGTATCAAGGCGAGTATCGCAAGCATTTCTGCATGGCCTTTGAATTGCGTATCGCTCCCGGCAACTGTAGTAAATATTGAAATTGGCAGATTGACCGCTATCGAAATCGACGACTCATTCGCTGAATTTTTCGGTGATGCCGCCGATGCAAAGTCTGCGGCACTAACCAAACTTCGTGAAATGTACGACAGCAAGCTGGCAGCGGAAGCTGAAGCGATCCGGATTGCAGAAGAAGCCGCCGCTCATGCCGAGAAAATGATGGCAGAACGTAAAGAGCTGGAGCGCCTGCGTGCTGAATCTATTGAGCGCGACCGTTTAGCCGAAGAGGCCAGAGCAACCGAGCAGCGCCTGATGCAAGCTCAGCGTGATGAATTAGCTCGTCAGCAAAAAGAACTTGATGATCAGCGCGCCAAGATGGAAGCTGAAGCACGGGCAGCAGCCGCAGCAGAGCAGCAACGCATCGATGCGGAAGCTACGGCAAAGCGCGCAGCAGAACAGGCCGCAGAAAAGATTGTCCGTGACGCTAAAGCGGTTGCAGTAGAAGAGCTTCGTAAATCTGTTCAATGCGCAGAGCAGGAGCGCCCGGGTAAAAAAGTTATGCCGATTGTGAATGTGACACGACCTAGCAGATTGCAGTTGGTGGAGGCAGTTTCTGAACAGTTTCATGTTTCAGAAGAAATTGCTGTCATGTGGCTAATTGCAGAATTTGACGAATCAGAGATGGATGCTGCATGACCTAAAGGATTAAATTGTGATTCGTGCGGCTATCAAAGCCGCTTCACAGGCGGTAATTGTTGCAGGATAAATAACGGCGAATCATGGATATTTGTCCTTCTCTACACAATTCCAGCCGACAACGGGGAATCCTGTAACGAATGGATAGTCCGAAATTTTGAAACAGAACATAACAGAGTTGGAAATATAAAATGAAATCAATCAGACAGGAAATTCTTTCAGCACTAAATAAGCATGGCGAGCAGACTGCGGATGAGCTGCTTGACCAGTTGGCGGGCGAATTTACAAGGAAGCAAATCAGCGACAATCTGTATCAGATGCGCGTTGAGTTGCTGCTGACAAATCGCAAGGATGCCGTGACAAACCTGCCGGCATATAAAGTCACTGATCTGGGTAAGTCGCGCATCAAATCAGTAGTGACCGATGTTAAGGAATCCTTAACAACTAAACCAGTATCCATGCCGGTGATATCTACCCACGATCATCACATGAAGGAAATAAATGATTTGCGCAAACTGGTTGATGCTGGTGCGGACGGAAATAATTTACTGCATATTGCACTGACAGAATCAGAGCAGGCGCGTGAAATACACGTGAAGAACTTGATAGACATGGAATCTGAAAAAGTTGAATTATCACGCGAGAATTCAATGCTGCGTGAATCTCAAGCTGAGGGCGTGCAGCGTATTGATGTACTGGGTGCTGAGAATGCCGTGATGAAGGATGAAATTGACACGCTGGTTGAGGAATGTAACCGGCTGGAATCTGAAAACATGGCACTCAAAACCCTGAACGAATCAATGCCTGGATTCGGGGCTGTTCATGAAGCGATGAAGAGCGTAAAGCAGTATCTGGTGCGTAATAAAAATACCGCCCCAACCATTGCATCATCGTTTGAATCGGCTCGCACAATTGCCAAAAAGACCGCCATTACACATGGCGGTATGACGGAAGTTTTCGCCCTGGTAAAGGCCGGTCGTGCGCATCGTGGCGCTGAGTGGGTGCAAGCATGAGCAATCTGAATATATGGACGCAGGAAGAGAACGCAATCATCCGTGAATTTTACGGAAAAGAGCCGGTCGCTAAAACAGTAAAAAGACTCCCGTCAAAATCAAAACAGTCTATTGTCTATCGCGCATCTGCTTTAGGTTTCTTGGGTGAAACGACGCAGAAAATAAGTGCATCGGAAGCCAGATACAAAGAATCATTGCTTCCTAGTCTGCTTGCTCAGAATGTGATTTTATGGCTTGGCCAAAAGCAGCCTAAAAACACTTATTCTGATTTGTTGAGCAATCATGGGTAGCGCGGTTAAAAAATTGCTGCGCAAAGACATTGCAAAGGCGGAATAAAAGCCGCGCCTAAGCAGACAGTAGCGACACTAAGCAGACAGTAGAAAGACACTAGCCCCGCCAGGCAAAGCGGGGGTTTTTCATGCGTAAAAAGCTAATCAACGACAATCAACGCCAAGCGGCATAAGGTGATTCAAAATGAAACTTGTTCAATCTTCTGTACTTCCAGCAACATCCGCCGCGCATATCTTCACCCCACTGGAGCAAGTAACACGCCCCACGGTTCCAACTGCTGACGCTGCGTACTATCTGAACAGACAGCCGCAAACGCTCAGGAATTGGGCTTGCTTTGAGAATGGCGCACTTCGCCCTGTGCGTATTTGTGGCCGTCTGGCGTGGAAAGTATCAGAAATCCGCGCTTTGCTGAATGGCGAGGTGGCAGCCTGAATCAGGCGGCCGCGATAGGACGGATGCGCTTCGATCGTACAGATCAATGCTCAACCACACCGGATCAACTAGACCAATTTCAATTAGCAAAATTACAAAGGAAAAAACAGCATGAGCGTGAACAAAGTTATCTTGATAGGCCGACTGGGAAAAGAATGAGCCTTAAATATATCACCGCAAAAAAGCTTGCGGAAGAATCAGGCTATACAGAGGATGCGCTTCGGGCTAAAGTATTGCGAGGCGACTTTGCCGAGGGTGTGCATTACCGCCGGTCACCGGATGGGCGAATACAGTTTAATGTTGAGGAATATATAAAATGGGTGGAGTCGTCGAGCATCGTGGGAAAGTCCAAATCACGTTCTACTGGAACGGTGAAAGACACCGCCCAACAATCAACATCCCATTCACAGCGGCAAACGTCAAATATGCGAGCCGCCTAAAGGCTGAGATTGAGCGTAGTATCGCATTTGGCACATACTCGCTCGACCAGTACGCAATTCACTTCCCTAGCTCACGCATGGCAAAGTTAGTGCCGAAGGCAGTGACCAAGCCAACTTTCCGCGAAATCTCTCAACTCTGGCTGCAGGCCGCTAACCACCTGTCACACGGGACGCTGATTAAATACAATCAGTGGTTACGGTTTTGGTTAGATAATATCGGGGATATGCCGATAGATGAGATTAAGTTCAGCACACTTGCTGCGTTGGCCAATAGTCAGGATTGGAAGGCAAAGAACCGTAACGACATTCTGATCCCGCTACGCAAGGTGTTTGAACTTGCGTTCCTAGACGGCATTATCGAAATCAATCCAACGCTCAGGATAAAGAACGCGAAGGTACAGAAGATGCCGCCTGACCCGCTGACCGCTGAAGAGGTTGACCTGGTGCTTGCGCATATGGGGAAATATAACCTGCAGATCTCCAACGCCTTTGAGTTTGCGTTTTTTACGGGAATGCGCCCGTCTGAGTTAATTTCCCTGCAATGGGGGGATATTGATTTCACTGAAGGATTGGCGCGAGTGCAGCGCGCTCGAACGTTTCAGCAAGAGCATGAGACAAAAACATTCTCTGTGCGCGATGTTGAGTTGAACAGCCGTGCCATAGAAGCGTTACGCCGACAAAAGCCACACACATTCCTGAAAGGAAAATACATTTTTGAAAACCCTGTCACCGGGCTTCGCTACAGCGAGGAACGGCCTCTCAGGGAAAACTACTGGCACCCAACACTGAAGGCGCTGGGTATTCGAGAGAGGGTGTTTTACCAGACGCGCCATACGTACGCGACAATGGCGCTCATGGCTGGAAATTTGCCGATGTGGGTATCAAAGCAGCTAGGCCATACGAATATGACCATGCTGTTGACGGTTTACGGGAAGTGGATCAGCGGAGCTGATAAATCAACCGAGCGCAATAAAATCGACTCGCTTTTTAATCAGACCGCCACCACATTGCCACCAGATTCACAAAACACCCTGTGACCCGTATATTTATTGGTCAGCGTGAGAAGATTCGAACTTCCGACCCCTACCACCCCAAGGTAGTGCGCTACCAGGCTGCGCTACACGCTGAAGCTGGTCATTATAACAGAGCATACCGCAAAATGGAGGATTTTTACTTTCATTCCAACAAGGCGAGGATCTCGCCAATTTCCTGCTTAAGGAAAGCCATCGCCGTGTCCGCAGCCAACTTTACGGGCACCTCCTCCGCGCCTATCAGATTCACCCGTGCACCGGCGAGCCGGTTGCGAGCACCGCTGATGGTAAAACCCTGCTCATACAGCAGTTCACGAATGCGCCTGATGAGTACCACTTCATGATGTTGGTAATAGCGCCGGTTACCGCTGCGCTTAACCGGGTTGAGCTGGGTAAATTCCTGCTCCCAGTAACGCAACACATGCGCTTTTACTCCGCATAACTCGCTCACCTCACCGATGGTGAAGTAACGTTTCGCGGGAATAAGCGGTAATTCTGAATTAGGTGTGTGGAGTTCCATGATAAGATTTTTCTACCAGTGTTTTCAGTTTTTGACTGGGGTGAAAGGTCACCACGCGACGTGCTGAAATTGGAATTTCAATGCCAGTTTTGGGATTGCGCCCGGGACGCTGCGGCTTGTCACGTAATTGAAAGTTACCAAAACCGGATAACTTTACGCTCTCACCCTGCTCAAGTTGCACGCGTATTTCTTCAAAAAAAGTCTCCACCATATCTTTGGCTTCGCGTTTATTCAGACCAACCCTGACAAACAATAATTCCGCCAGTTCAGCTTTTGTTAATGTTGTTATCATCACTCTCCCTTACATGCGCAATTGCGCGCCTTGCTTTTTTAACACTTCAATCAACAGCGAGATACCGGGCTCAATTTCTGCATCGGTAAGCATCTTATGAGTATCTTGTAATGATATGCGAAATGCCAGACTTTTTTTGCCAGGCGTTACACCCGCTCCACGATATACATCAAACAAAACAACTTCTTGCACTACGCTGGTTTCCAGCATGGCATCTATCAAGACTTGCGCACTGACAGATTCATCCACCAGCACGGCCAGATCACGACGCACCGGCAAAAATTTAGCGATTTCACTCATACGAGGCACGGTGGACTGCGTTAATGCATCAACCTCGACCTCGAACCAGACGGTCGATTGCGCCATATTGTATTGTTGCTGCCACTGCGGATGCAGCTCACCCAACCAGCCTATGGTTTTATCTGCCAGCATCACTTGCGCCGAACGACCGGGATGCAACGCCGGATGTACCGCCGCAACGAAACGCAAAATCCGCGGCTCAAACAAGGCTTGCAGATCCGCTTTTACATCATAGAAGTCAACTGGTTTTGCCACGAGGCCCCATTGTTCCGGGCTGATACTACCATAAGCAATCCCCGAAAAGCGCTGAGTTTGCAGGTATTTATCAGCATGCTTTGAGAAACAAGCGCCGATTTCAAACAGACGCACACGCGGCTGTTTACGGTTTAGATTGAAGCGCAAGGCACTAACCAATCCGACCAGCAAACTGCTGCGCATCACCGCCATATTGCTGGCAATCGGGTTTTGCAACACGACAGGATTTAGATTGGCACATAACTCACGTTCGAGTTGCTCTTCGACAAAGGCGTAACTGACGATCTCCTGATAATCCCGCGTAACCATAAGCTGTTGCACACGCGCCAGAGGTCGCTGCAACTCGCTGTCAGGTAACATTGTCAATGCAGCTCTCGGGGCTAGCGCCGGAATCACGTCATAACCATGAATACGAGCGATTTCTTCGATCAGGTCGGACTCGATGGACAAGTCAAAACGAAAGCTGGGCGGCGTGACGCTAAATACCTCACCGCTCATGACAAATTCAAACTGCAAGCGGGTGAACAGTTCTGCTATCTGGTTGCATTCCAGCACGATGCCCAGCACGCGCGCCACGCGTGAGACACGCACAGTAATTGGTGAACGGAGTGGCAGGCTAGCTGCGACTTCGGTTATTTCTCCGGCTTTCCCACCGCAAATGGCAAGCAGCAATTGCGTCGCACGCTCCAGTGCTGCACGAGTAGCTGCAAAATCAACACCACGCTCGAAACGGAAGGAAGCATCGGTTGCCAGACCGAAACGACGCGCACGACCGGCAATCGCATCAGGGTGAAAGAAGGCAGCTTCCAAAAATACGTCCCGGGTCGTGGTTTCGACGCCGCTATCCATACCACCCATAATACCTGCCAGCGCTAATAACTTGTCATCATCCGCGATCACCAGCACGTCTTCATTCAATTCAACCACCTGCCCGCCTAGCAAGGTCAGTGCTTCGTCTTTTCTGGCACGGCGCACGGTAATGCTACCTGACAAGTTTGCGGCATCGAATGCGTGCATGGGCTGCCCCAATTCCATCATCACGTAATTAGTGATGTCGACGACCACATTGACAGGGCGCTGCCCGCTGCGTTCCAGACGACGTTGCATCCAGACAGGTGTAGCGACAGCGGCATTTACGCCAAAAACCTGCCGACCACAATATAACGGACACGCGACTTTGTCTTCAACCACAACCGCTAGCTGACTGGAAAAATCAGCCTGCTGCTCAATAATCTTGATTGGGTCATAGTGACTACCGGTCAGTGCGGCAACTTCGCGTGCGATTCCCTTGATGCCGGAACAATCGCTGCGATTAGGCGTCAGTTTTAAGGTAAACAGCTTATCATCCAGCTCCAGATATTCGCGCAGGGGGAGACCTGCTGGCGCGCCCTCGGGCAACAGCCACAATCCGTCACTCTCGGTTGCCAAACCTAATTCGACAGCCGAACACAGCATACCTGACGAACTGACGCCGCGCACTTTGGCCTGCTTGATCTTAAAATCACCTGGCAATACCGCACCAATACGCGCACAAGGCACTTTAATGCCCACCGCTACGTTGGCAGCACCACACACAATGGTCAGCGACTCCGCCTCACCCACGCTCACCTGACAGATGTTGAGCCTGTCCGCATCGGGATGCTTCTCAACTGACAATACTTCAGCGACGACCACATTATTAAAGGCTGGCGCGACCGGTGCAAGATCCTCGACCTCGAGACCTGCCATCGTCAACACATGCCCCAACGCTTCGCTGGACAGATCTGGATTTACCCAGCTTCGTAACCAATTTTCAGAGAATTTCATGATTTTTAATTGAATTGTTTCAAAAAGCGCAAATCGCTCTCATAGAACTGACGCAAATCGTTCACGCCGTAGCGCAGCATCGCCAGTCGTTCCACGCCCAAACCAAATGCGAAGCCCAGATATTTTTCACTGTCGATATTCACATGCTTCAGAACATTTGGATGCACCATGCCACAACCGCCGATCTCCAACCATCCGCCGCGCCAACTCATGTCCATTTCAGCCGATGGTTCGGTAAACGGAAAAAAGGAGGGACGAAAACGTACCTGCAAATCATCCTGTTCGAAAAATCGCTGCAGAAAATCCTGCACCACGCCCTTCAGATTGGCAAAACTCACGTGCTCATCCACCCACAAACCCTCGACCTGATGAAACATCGGTGAATGTGTTGCATCGGAATCCACGCGGTAAACTCTGCCAGGCGAAATGATTTTCAGTGGAGGCTGATTATTTTCCATATAACGCACCTGCACCGGCGAAGTATGGGTGCGTAGTACATGCTCAGGATCAATGTAAAAAGTGTCGTGCATTGCACGGGCAGGATGATTTTCCGGAATATTCAACGCGGTAAAATTGTAAAAATCATGCTCGATTTCAGGGCCGACAGACACCGCGAAACCCAAAGAATGAAACAGATGCTCAATGCGTGCAAGCGTGCGCGTGACAGGATGTAGTCCGCCGCAGCCATTACCGCGCCCCGGCAAAGTCACATCCAGCGACTCTGCTGCAAGCCTGGCATCCAGTTTCACCTGCGCCAATGCTTCACGGCGCTGTGAAAGCGCCATTTCTATGGCCTGTTTGACCACATTAATACGCGCACCTGCGGCAGGTCGCTCTTCATTGGACAATTTGCCCAAGCCTTTGAGCAACGCAGTCAGACTGCCATCCTTGCCGAGATATTTTGCTTTTACCTGCTCTAATTCAGTTTCATCGCCAATCAACGCAAACTGAGCTAACGCCTGTTCCTGAATTTGTTGTAGTTGTTCCATAAAATATAGAAAAAAACTTGTCCACGAATTGGTTTTCACGGGAATATTGCCAACTGGCAATAACTCGCAAAATCACGAAAAAATACGAAAAATCACAATGAACATCAGCACCACAGGTGTGCTCTGCCCAATCTAAATAAACTTTAATTTATTTTGTGCTATTTATACTCTTCGTGAATAAAAAAGGTTTAGGATAAAACCATACACCCAACAAAAAAGGGAGCAAATCGCCCCCTTTTCAATTCCGCAGTCATTAAACTGCGAAGCAATACCTATACGGCCAGACTTGCTTTTGCCTGATCAACGAAATGAGCAAATGCGGGCTTGTCGAAAATTGCGATATCTGACAGAACCTTGCGATCGACTTGAATGTCTGCTTTTTTCAGGCCATTCATGAACACGCTGTAAGGCATGCCAAATTCACGTGCCGCTGCATTGATACGTGCAATCCACAAAGTGCGGAATTGACGTTTTTTCTGACGACGATCGCGGTAGGCATACTGCCCTGCTTTCATCACAGCTTGCTTAGCTACACGGTATACATTCTTGCGGCGACCACGATAACCCTTAGCTTTGGCTAACAGTTTCTTATGTGTTGCGCGGGCGACGACGCCACGTTTTACTCTTGGCATGGTCTACTCCTTACGCGTAAGGCAGCATGCGGCGAACCGCTGCGGCATTGGTTGAGTGAACTTCCGTCGTACCACGCAGTTGACGCTTAGTCTTGGTGGTCTTCGAGGTCAGAATGTGGCGTTTGAACGCACATGCGCGCTTGATACTGCCGCCAGCGCGAATGACGAAGCGTTTTTTTGCTCCGCTTTTGGTTTTCATCTTAGGCATAACTACTCCTTAAATTATGGTGCGAGGTGTTTTCCGACTGGAAAAACTTGTCAACCCGTACACCACTTATTTTTATACCGGGATTATCCCGGCTTACTACTTACTACTTTTTAGCTGCTTTTGGCGACAACACCATCACCATTTGACGGCCTTCCATCTTCGGAAACTGCTCAACAACGGCAAATTCTTCCAGATCATCTCTGACACGCTGAATCAGGCGCATACCAATTTCCTGGTGAGCCATTTCACGACCGCGAAAACGCAGCGTGATCTTGGTCTTGTCACCGTCCAACAGAAATTTGGTCAGGTTGCGCAACTTGATGTTGTAATCGCCTTCATCCGTCCCCGGACGAAACTTGATTTCCTTGACTTGGACCTGCTTCTGCTTGAGCTTGGCTTCATGTTGCTTTTTGCTTTCGGCATATTTGAACTTACCGAAATCCATGATGCGACAAACTGGCGGATCCGCCATCGGCGAAATTTCCACCAGATCCAGTTCGGCCTCAACGGCCAGACGCAAGGCTTCCGTGCTTGACACGATCCCCAAAGGTTCTTTATCTGCTCCAATGAGTCTCACCTGAGGTGAGGTAATCATTTCATTGAGGCGCTGTAATTTATTCTGTGCTATTGGAATGTCTCCATATAAAAATTAAGCCACACTTCCCGATTTGATTTCCGAGATTAAACGCTCGATAAAACTTTCCAGCGTCATTTGTCCGAGATCTTCACCACTACGGGTACGCACGGCAATCAGCCTTCCAGCTACTTCCTTATCGCCGATAATCAGCTGATAAGGTAATTTCTGTAGACTATGTTCACGGATTTTATAGGTAATCTTCTCATTGCGCAAATCCAATTGCACACGTATGCCTGCTTTGACCAATAATTGACCCACTTCACGGGTATATTCATGCTGCGCCTGTGAGATATTCATCACCACCAACTGCACCGGCGAGAGCCATAAGGGGAAGGCTCCGGCATGATGTTCAATCAGAATACCAATAAAGCGCTCCATTGAGCCCAGAATGGCGCGATGCAGCATTACAGGTGGTTTGCGTTCATTATCTTCATCAACAAATTCAGCACCCAGGCGTACCGGCAAATTAAAGTCCAGTTGGATGGTGCCACATTGCCACATGCGATCCAGACTGTCTTTCAAGGTAAATTCAACTTTGGGGCCATAAAAGGCTCCTTCACCCGGCTGAAGTTCATAAACCAGCCCGTTTTGCTGCAACGCGGCCGCCAAACCTGCTTCCGCCTTATCCCAACTCTCGTCTGATCCGACGCGTTTTAGCGGACGTGTCGACAATTTGACGATCACCTGGTTAAAACCGAAATCACGATACACGTCATTCAGCATCACGATGAAATTCGACACTTCGGATTGCACCTGCGCTTCGGTACAAAAAATATGCGCATCATCCTGAGTAAATCCTCGTACCCGCATCAAGCCGTGCAAAGAGCCCGAAGATTCATTGCGATGACAGGAACCGAACTCAGCCAGCCGCAAGGGCAAATCGCGGTAGCTGTGCAGACCGTGATTATAAATTTGCACATGTCCGGGACAATTCATCGGTTTTACCGCGTAATCACGATTTTCCGATGAGGTAGTAAACATATTATCGCGATAATTTTCCCAGTGTCCGGACTTTTCCCAAAGTGTCTTGTCCATGATGGCCGGCGTGCGCACTTCCTGGTAACCATTTTCACGAAACTTCGCACGCATGTATTGTTCAACTTCCTGCCAAAGCGTCCAGCCCTTGGGGTGCCAGAACACCATGCCCGGCATAGTATCCTGCATATGGAACAAATCCAGCTGCTTGCCTAATTTACGATGATCGCGCTTCTCAGCCTCCTCCAGTTGATGCAGATACGCATTCAGCTCTTCCTTCTTCGCCCAGGCCGTACCGTAAATGCGCTGCAGCATTTCGTTTTTGGAGTCCCCTCGCCAGTATGCACCAGCCAGCTTCATCAGCTTGAACACCTTGAGTTTTCCGGTTGAAGGAACATGAGGGCCGCGACACAAGTCGGTAAATTCGCCTTCGGTGTAAAGTGATACATCCTGTTCCGCCGGAATAGATTCAATAATTTCGGCCTTATACTGTTCGTTGATACTCTTGAAATAGGCGACAGCCTCATCGCGCGGCAGCACGCTGCGCACGATTTTCAAATCACGCTTAACGATTTCTGCCATACGTTTTTCGATCGCAGTCAAATCTTCAGGCGTGAACGGACGATGATAGGAAAAATCGTAAAAGAAACCGTTTTCAATCACAGGCCCGATGGTCACTTGCGCATCGGGAAACAATTCCTTGACCGCGTGCGCCATCAAATGCGCCATGGAATGACGAATGATTTCAACGCCCTCAGCATCCTTGTCGGTAATGATGGCAAGCTGCGCATCCTGTGCTATCAGATACGAACTATCCACCACATTGCCGTCCACGCGACCGGCCAAGGTGGCACGCGCCAGACCCGCACCAATACTTTCCGCCACATCAGCGACCGTGACTGGCGCATCGAAACTGCGCTGTGAACCATCCGGTAAAGTAATAATAGGCATTTTTTATTCCATTTAACAAGTAAGCATCCCGATCGGGTGACTTTGAATTATCCCACAATCGCCAACTAAAGGAAAACACAGCGGGTTCCCCTCAAGCCAAAAGATACCGGGTGTGGTTGCGATAATGTATCGTTACTTCAAGACAAATATCACCGCAAAAATCAAAACATGCAACCATAAAAAGGCATGAATGACGCGTCCAGATTAAATAAATATATTTTTAAATCAATTAGCTAAGTCGCGACGGTGGTCACCACTCAGGCGGCAAATAATCGGGTACTAAACGGCCTGTCAGCAGGCACAACGACTATCGGCGTAACGCCTCGCGCAATTGCATTTACTTTAGCCTCTGCGATCCAAAGCCACCTCGGGCGTCACCGCAACTGTCGACGCAACCACAGCCATACTGAAAATATCCCGGCCGAAGCCTCTCAACAAGGACCTGTCAATATGAGCAACTCGAACAACAATGATTGGGAAATCAGCGGCAAGATCGCAAACGGACTAACCACGCCGGCATCGGCCACAACAACCGCTTCCGAAACACCATAGGCGCGCCAAGCCTCACTCGCGCAGCCCGACGACTGAATTTATTTCCGTTCACCCTGGCAGTCGGAATTTCAGACTACACAGCCCCATCATAAACTGACTTAAAAGCTGACAAACCCACTCAAAAGGATGAAATAAAACTGATAATGATCAATTGCTTGGTCTTACATTTATCTTGTCTGGCAGTGTAATATTCAATTCAAGCACGTCATATTGATCATGCTTTTCAAGCTGGACTTTGAATGAATCCCTGTCTATATGAATATATTTAGCAATAACTGCCATCAATTCCTCTTGCAGTGCCGGCAAATAATCCGGTGTTGCCGTACCTCGTCCGGCGCGCTCATGTGCCAGAATGATTTGCAGTCGTTCCTTGGCAACCGAAGCGGATTTCTTTTCATTACCGCGCAAGTACTCGATCAAACCCGCAATCATGGACATCTCAATTACCTCCCATCAAGCGCTTGAAGAACCCGGCTTTCTCATCGATGAAACGCATCGGCAAATCTTCACCCATGAAACGCCCGACCACATCCCGGTAAGCTTCAGCCACATCGCTTTTTTCCAGATGGATAACAGGTGTACCCGAGTTGGAAGCCTGCAACACGGATTCGGATTCAGGAATCACACCCAGCAGCGGAATACGCAATATTTCCTGAATATCGACAACCGACAACATTGCACCAGTATTAACCCGCTTCGGTGCATATCGGGTAACTAACAAGTGCTCCTTAACCGGCTCACGTCCTTCTACCGCCCGCTTGGATTTGGCAGCAAGTATCCCCAGAATGCGATCCGAATCGCGCACCGATGAGACTTCAGGATTGGTCACGACAAGTGCTTCGTCAGCGAAATACATCGCCATAAAGGCACCCGACTCAATACCGGCAGGGGAATCGCAGACGATAAAATCAAAGCTTTCTTTAAGTTCATCAAGAATACGTCCGACTCCTTCCAGACTAAGGGCTTCCTTGTCCCTCGTCTGTGAAGCCGGCAGAATATACAAATTATCGCAATTTTTATCCTTGATTAGCGCCTGGTTTAGCGAAACATCGCCGTTGATAGCGTTAATGATGTCATACACCACGCGTCGTTCACAGCCCATAATGAGATCGAGATTACGCAAACCCACATCAAAATCAATTACCACGGTTTTATTCCCGCGCATTGCCAGGCCACTTGAAAAACTGGCGCTGGTGGTCGTCTTACCTACACCACCTTTACCAGAGGTCACCACTATCACTTTAGCCATGTTTGCGATCCTGAACAGTTAATAATAGCTTGCCATTTTACCCGTAAAGTACAGGTACTAAAAGTTTAATACAGTAAATGTTCAATGACTAAACGCGAACCTTCCAGATGGATACAAACCGGTTTCGCGCGCACATTTTCCGGAATACCTTCTTCAAACACCTTAAAACATCCGGCAATCGACAATAATTCAGCCTCCATACTGTTTACAAAAATTCGTGCAGCTTCATTGCCTTTTGCTCCCGCAATCGCTTTACCTCGCATCGGTGCATACACATGAATATCGCCATCTGAGATTAATTCAGCCCCGGCATTGACGATTGCCAATACCACAAGACTCGCGCCTTCAGCGTAAATTCGCTGCCCTGTACGCACAGGCTTGTCGATCACCAGCGTCGGTTTGTACGCGGCAGGCATCAAACTATAGGCGCGCTCAGCGACTTTGGCCGAAAAGGCGGGTGATTCAAATTGTTCAGGCAACTGTAACTGCTGAGCTTGTTGAGCATCTGTTTTGGATGCACTCCTGGCCTGTGAAAACAGGCCAAGACCTGATTGCACGGCATCCTCACGCTGCAATTCTGAACCGCCGGCAACGCCTGCTGCACACAGACCCTGTCGCAGCATAAAAGCGGTCAATGCAGTGAAGTCCAGTGATGTGCCGGCTTTGGCAATCCCTGAAAGCTCTAATACGATGGGAGTACTGGCAAAAAAATCGGGTGTCTGCGCGAGGCGTATTGTTAACTCCTTTTGAAGCAACGCTAAATCTGTAGTAAGAAGATGAAGTTGCAACACGGATACATTGCCGGTCTTGATTTTGAATGCAGATTCTTCGTTTGTCATGTTGATTATTTTGTGATTTGAGACGAGGATGAATCTATTAAACCACAAGACAGTCTGATACTTACAAAAAATCGATATTATTCTGCTGCATTTCATCTGAATTTAAGCTCTGCTGAAACACATTACGCAACCACCTGATTAGCCACAAGGTTCAGCTTGTGGCTAATCAGGAAAATTCATTAATATCGAATCACAGTCGCCACCTTCTTTGCTCTTGTCAGAGCCACATATTGCAATCGCTGAATATTATCAGTAGTCGAATCCAACTCACCCCAGTTTCGTGGTGTCAGTAACACGACCTCATCGAACTCAAGTCCTTTAGCCCGGTGCATGGTCGCTATGCGTACCGACTTAGAGTCTGGCTGGTCACGCGCGTCAGGACCCAAAATGGTGGTTGAAATCTTGCCATCCTTTAAACTCGCATGAACCGCATTGACATCATATTTACTTGGAACGATCACACAAACTGAGCGACCTTCCGCTAAACTCGCCTGCAATAACGGAGTTAAACTGCTGAGCGCATTTTCCAGGTGCTGAAAATCTAGCACTTTTGGTACTGAACCGTGCGACAGCGACTTGTAGCGTTTTACTTCGTCTGAACCTTCGTCCAGATCATCCACTTCACAGCCTTCGAGCATTGCCACAGCCAAAAGCCTGATTTCCTCCGTTGTACGATAGTTCAAATACAGCTTGCGTGCGCGTCCCCGAATATCAATGCCACAGGCACTCATGGAAGCGCGATTTCGGGTGTAAATGCGCTGATGCCCATCGCCTACGAAAAAAAGATCATTGGACTTATTCGGCACCATGGCACGGAGCAGTCTGAGTGCCTGCGGGCCAAAATCCTGCGTTTCATCCACGATAATGGACGAGAAAGGCTTCGGCTTATCATTTAACAGTGCCGCTGCATCACGATAAGCGTCATCGACTTCCTTGAGCTTTCTGCTGGCTAGCTGCGCCCGGTATTCTTCAAACACAGGCCAAATAGCATCGCGCTTACCCCGCGTTAAGACTGTGCCACGGCCTGTTCGTTTCGCCAGACGATATTCGTCGCGCGAAGTCACCCCTTGCGCCAGCACCACCCGTTCAAGTTCTTCTTCGTAGAATTCCGGCGGAAAAGTAAGACTTGCATCCTGTAACGTCAACGCACACGTCCAGGCTACGCCCGCTTCATCTTGCCGTCGATTGTAAATAATCTTGTGCTCGTATTTATGACGACGCAAAAATCCATGAACCCAGGCATCAAGATTTTTAATCTCAATTTTTTGCATTACCTGCGGCGTACAAAGCGTTTTTAAGTTCTCTTCAATATCTGCGGCCAGATTACGCGTAAAAGTGGTAAAGAAAACTTTATCTTCCGTTGCTGCCAGCTGTCCGGCCAGCCACTTGGCTCTGTGCATTGCAAGAACAGTTTTACCCGTCCCCGCGCCTCCCAGCACGCGCATGGGTCCGCTGCGATCACCCTGCGCCAGCTTGCGCTGGGTAGGATGTAAAAAAACACGCCACTGAGCGAGGGGCGAATTGAGCATCGCCGCCATCGTTTCCTCATCAGCGACGACCACAAAGCGAGACTGTGATTCAGCTGTTTCTAGTGCCGCTGCATAGTCTTCCGTATCAACCTGCTGGTCAACCCGCGTTTCGCGTGACATCAGCACAGCCGGGACACTATCCCCGGCTGCAATCAGAAACAACCCCTCGTAGGCTTCCACTGGCAAATAGGCTTGCAGCGCATCCAGCTCGATTTCAGACTGAATGGATCTTACCTGCACTAACAGTTCTTCAGGGATGCCGATGCTAAGCAATTCCAGATCTGACAGTGAAGCAAAAAGAAGGATAGGCTTAGTCGCTACTACCGCCTCAGTGGACAGGCTCTTCTCAGTTACAAACTGAACAGCCTCCTTACGCGCCTCTGCCAAGGCAGGTTCAACCAGACTCTCAACCGCGAAGACCTGCAACGCACCGGTCGTTGGATTGACTGCAATCCGCCGCCCTTCCGCCCACTTGTAGGCCGCATCATGATGAGCTACATACATCAGCACATAAATATCTCCTGCTGGCGGTTTAAATACAATGCCCCGCCAGTCCTGATCAATGCGTACTGATTTAAGATTTTTGTCGCGCGCAGCAAGGATAGGTTCATAGTTGATACTGCCAGACGTCGGGTCGCTTTGAAAGCGTAGCGCCCATTTCAACACCTTGCCCTGAACCCCCTGCGACAACGTGGCGAGATTCATCAAAAAATCCTGTGCCAAGGCGACTTTAGGTTTAATGCTCATTCCTGCTCCTTTCTATTGATTCCTGAACGGCACTGCCGAGTTCTTCAACCAGCCGTTGTGGCCATTCGTCTTCCGCCACGAGGGTCTTCCATCCATTTGCCTGCCAAACCGAAGCACTTCCGGCATGTACGGGGAGCAACAGCACCAGTTTTTGCGGCAACCAGGCCAATTCTGCTTCCGCCACAACATCGCCTGATTGCTCAAACTCGTAACCTACCTCATCCGGTGCAGGCAGTCCGGCAGCGAGCAGCACATTCAGCCCTTCTGCCAGATAACCCATAGACTGTTCGATGACACGCTCCCACGCAGCGGCATGAACACTTCCCTGCGCATTGGATACCGGCCTCGTACCCGTTGCAATCGTAATCGCAGAATAATCACCCGCCTCCATGCCCGCCTGTGTCGCCAAAAGCACACCCGGCAAGGTCTGAAAAATATTATAAAGCCACAGCCAGCGCCGCCATAGCAAATGGCGTTCAGGATCGCTTTGACAATGTGCATCATTGAAAATCACAAAGCCGGGACTGGCCGGAATGGCGGATGCCAAATTAGTCAGCTCGTTCGACCAGTAATATCTCAACATCAAGGAGGTATTATTTACATTGCCACAAGCTACACTTTTATCCGGCCGCTCGCACGGCAAATCATGCAGCCCGCTCCAGAATTGAGCCAACTTAGCCCTTGCCTCCTCTAATAAGGGATTGCCCGGATTCGGTATCATCAGAAATGCAGTTGCTCCGGCATGACGTGCAATTTTATTAACGTATTGATCGCCAGCCTCCCCTGTTGGCTTGCTTAACCAATGCAACAAAACGGCCACAGCATGTTGAGTCCAAAGGCTATCGTCCAGCATCGAACGCAGCGGCAATTGTCCCTTAGCATTGAAGTACATTTCATTCAAACTATCTGCCAAGGTACTGTCCAGCTTGCCATCCATGGCAGATTGCACATCATCCCACGTTACCGACCACACCCAAAATTTGCCACTCGCAACCAGCGCACTGCGTTTATTCGCATCCTCGCGAGTAGAGGACTGATGATAAGCCCAGCCATCACAGAAAATGGCAACAGGACGACGCAGCGAGTGACTCTGGGTAGGCCACAAGACAAAGTCCGGTCTGGATTGCACGCTCACCCCCTCATTAGCCCCTAGATCGACCTGCGGCTCAACCCAGTAACGCTGTCCTCCAACCTCAAGTAAATATCCTGATTTCCCCTGAACGATTTCCTGAACCAGCTTGATAAATGGCAAGCCGCCAACACCGCTCAAACGCCGCAAGCATTCGATGAAGCGCGCTTCCAGCTCGGAATCAAAATTCGGATTGATATAGATGTCGGAAATGGAGTTGACCTGCTCTAGTTGATCCAGGTTTTCTACCAGCTGTTCAAGTATTGCACGCGCCCGATCACGCGACACCAGCGCCATCGCACGCCCTAAGCGATACTGATAAACACACCGGTAACAACCGTCTTTTTCAGCATCTGCATTGCAGGCACAAGCTGCCAGATGCGTGAACGCCAGGCGCAGAATATCCACTAAAACCCGGGCTTCATTAACCAGCAGTGTATGCAAATAACCTGTGCCACCAGGGACAGAATCGTAGAGCAACACATACTGACGGCTGGCCGCCCCCGCCTGACCTTTTTCCTCATGCGTCACCATCCGCAAGTGATCGACCTTACCGCCAAAGCGCCGTTTCAGCCCGATCCTGACCGCCGCCATAAACGATTGCACGGATGATTCATCGACACCGGATGAAGTATAGGGCACCAGAATACGCAAGGCTTCCGAGCTAAATTCACGATATAGATACAGACAGTCGATGATGTTTTCCGGCGCTTTATCACCCCGTTTTTCACAATCAAACGAGTGCATCTGCCCTTGCTCACGTTCACGTGCATTGCGAGGTAAGCGCTGAATTTGTCCGCAATGCCGGCATAATTTAAATCCCGGCCGGGTCAATTTTTGTCCGGCCACCGCATAGCCTTCACCCGGCTTGGTAGGCTCACCAAAGTTCACATCCCTGAATACCACACGCTCAATGAATTCAAATCCAAAGGGCATGTCAGGCGCCTTCAAACGGTATGCCTTCTTGATGTCTTTGACTTCAAAATCAGCCAGCATCTGACGCACATAAAACTTCGGTTCCCGATCTTCCGCACTGTCATCAATGCGCACTTCGGTGTCATTGCTATTGGCGATTGCCTGTTTGAAGCGCAGCAACTGGCGCTTTTGTGACACATTCGCCCACATGCCGTCGCCGCAGCGCGGACAGGATTCATGTGCATCCGCATGAATATCGAGATTTTCCATGTGCTGGCAAGTCGGACACAGTCGCCACATTTCCAGCGATGACAGACTGAGATTGATCTGATCAATTTCCACCCTGCGCTGATTGGCATAAAACACATTCTCCGGTGCAAACTCCGACAAGGCCGACTGTGCCGGTCGCTCATAGCGTTCAGCTGGCAAGGAGATATACGCCCCGCTATCCTCGGGATCATCGCTGCCTTTTTTTCGCCAAAGCAATGACTTGAGTTCAACACCGGCTTCAGGAAAGGCGTAATTGGGAATTAAACCTGCATCGGTCAAGGTGTTGAGCAACTCACGCTGATTAATCTCATTGACCAGCTCCATCGTTTTTTGACGTTCCCGCACAAGATGAGCTATCTCGCCGCCAGTTGCCTCATCCTGAGGCCGGGCCTTGAGTAGCTTGATCTGTTTTTTTATCTGCTCGCCACGCTCACCATGAATCTTGCGCTCCCGGATTAGCTCTTCAAACAACTTATTCAGTCGCATGCGCAAGGCATCATCTTTTTCAGTCCCTTGCATAAAACCTTGCAAACTCGCGGCAACCCGATCATCAAGATCAGCGCCCAGCAGCAACTTGAAACCCGTCAGCAAGCGTTCTTCATGCGTCTGAATATAGTTCAAGAAGGTGACGGGAAAACGTGTCTGATCGAAGCGCTCATGCGCATTGAGCGCCTCTTGCGTTTTATCCGGCAGCGCGGTGTCGGGGATGCCTGAACCCACCCAGTCATCAAGACAAAAGGCGAACATCTGACGTCGCAATACCTCTGCTGCTTTGAGGAAAATGCCGGGCGGCATCACCTCGCCTTGCAACATCTCGTTGGTATCTTCAAAGAAATATAAATCATGCGGACTGGCGCCATCGGCCAGGGTGGTGGTAAATGCGTTACCGTCACGCCGCCCTGCCCGCCCTATGCGTTGTAAATAACTGGCCTGATTCGGTGGCACGGAACAAAGCAGTACGGAAGACAGATCACCTATATCGACCCCCATTTCCAGGGTAGGCGTTGCAGACAACAGATTTTCATTCCAGGGATGCTGATTTTTTGCTTTGAAGCGTAGCTCCAAGGCTTCACGTTGATCTCGTTGCAGCAAGCCTGTGTGCTCGGCAGAAAATACCCGGCGCAAATCTCCGCGACTAAAACGTTTTGCCAGCCATCCACCCGCCTCAACTTGTTCGGTATAACGTTCCTGTGGCGCATCAAGACAAGGCATACCCAGCAATATTTCTGCACAATCGGCAGGGACATTCAATCCTCGCTTGCCATGCAATGATACCAATCGGGTCAGTCGCGTCTCCAGCATCAACGCCGCCGGATTGATGCCGATCACATCAGCAGCTTTTGACTGCATGCGCGATAAAACACCTTCATTTTCAAGTGCCTTGATTGCTTCTGCATAAATGGCCACCTCGGCATTTTTCGGCAATAAACCCTGCTCTCCAAGCACCGCATTGAGCCAGGTCTGATAGAAAGTACGCGCCTGTGCATTCACCAAAAGGTCATAGCCTCTATCATTTCCCATCGACAGAAAGATAGGATGAGGCGATCTGTCCCCCATGCCGGGCAACCATTCACGACGAGATGCGACACTCGTAAAGCCATAGATATTGCCGTCCACGGCATAGACCGCCATTTCAGGATGACATACCGCCCCGCGCCGGCGCAAATGACAAACAAATCCCCACAACCATTGCACAATCGTGTTCTGATCCGCATGACGGATACCGAAATTTTCCTGCAAAACAGGCAACAGTGCCCCGGCAGCACGCGATAAATCCGCGAGCCTGGGCGCCAGCGTCGCCTTGCCGATAGCATCTAACGTACGACCGCGTCGACTCAGATAGGTAAACTCGGCAAAAGCCTGCCAGGCAAGTCGTTTTTGCACGCGTGCTGGCAAGCGACTATCCTTCGGCAAGCTATCCTGCTCACGTAAAGAATTCGCCCAATCCCGCTGCCACATCATGTCAGGGCCGATAAATTCAGCAACGAAACCCTCAACCGGCATCAGCAGAGGGGATGCCTTATCCAGCCACAAACCGGCTGACTGTTCGAGGAATACAGTCCAGGCGCACTGTGGCGTCGCCACCTGATCGATGACTTTCGCCAATCCGGTACGTACCGTATTGAGATAAGTACGCGCGGTAAAAAAGCCTGCCCGGTGGGCGGCATCCTGCACCGAATCAGAGAATGCGATCAGCTTTTTGTCGTCATTAAACGGGCTTGCCCAGCTATGCTCTATCGTGACCGCGCCCAGCGTGGTATTCCTTGCGCCCAGCAGCAGTTGCCGGTATTTGCTGCCGCAGGCAGGACAAGTCGGGTCATGCCAGGCGTGTGCGATACCGGCCTTGGTAGTCGAAGCACCGGTCGCTGTCACCCTGAATACATCCACCAGATCGCCGTGCCCGCAGGCGCTACATTCGTCGCCGCCGCTTTGCAGATTGCCGCACTGCGTGCATAAACGCTGCTCAAAGCCGTCACACAAAGTGCGTGTTAATCCCGCCTTAGCATATAAACGCAATGTTTCAGGCTGGCCGGCAAACCAGGTATTGTAAATTTCATCCAGATTGACAGACAGTTTTGACTGTCCGCTCGGTAGACGACTCAACCAGCCGGTGGTATGACATTCAGCACACTGCAACAATGGCAAATATAATTTTCCAGTTTCGCGTTTAACATCAACATCCGCGCGCAATTCGATATTGTGGGCATCGCTGCGCACCTGGGCTACCATCCTTCGCAACTCTCGCATCCAAAGCTGCACGCGGAGGGTAACCAAGGGACGTCCCGCCGGATCACGCGCCCAGGCGATCAGCGCCAGCAAGGCATCCAGCACTTTTGCGATGTGCGGGCGCGCGCCCTCCGGCAAAGGACCTTGCATCTGTTGCTGCAATTCAGCTAGCGAGGTGATTTGTCCCTTTAACAATTTGAGCAGGTTATGGAACAACAGATGTTTTTTCAGTAAATCACCCAGCTCACTGCGCCAGGCAAGGTCATCCACATTTGCAGGCTTAACCTGTCCGGGAAAAAATAAAGTAAACCAGGCCGCTACCGCCGACTGCTGAGTCAAATACTGCTCCGCATCCAAAACCACAGCAAAATCAGGTCGAGGATATAACACATGTTCTATCGGGCTTTCCCCCAAAAACTCGGTTTCTGACAAGCGATTCTCTGTCACAACCGAACCCGATGGAAAATCCACGCCAAATATCTGCCTCGCATATTTACGCAAAGGCGCGGCATCGGAATTTCCGCCCAGCGTGGCCGAAGTCCCGGCACAAATCAGATAGCCTTGCGGCGTTTGCAGCCTGACCTTAAGGCGGCGCAACAACAGCGCCAGATCCGTGCCTTGTGCGCCATCAAAGGTGTGTAATTCATCCACCACCACATAGCGCAAGGTCTCAGGCGTATTTTTCGCCCAGAGCTGCCGGTCTTTGGGACGAATCAGCAGATAATCGAGCATCTTGTAATTGGTGAGCAAGATGTCCGGAGGATCTTTACGCAGCGTCTCGCGATCGGTAATCACACTGGTCGGCGTCATACTCATCAGGCCGCGTCCATCTTTGCCGGAACGGCCACCGACAAACAGTCCCACGCGCAGCCCGTTGAATTCCGGCGTTTGTGCAATCAGCTGTGCAAAGCGTCGCGCCTGATCTGCTGCCAGCGCATTCATCGGATAAATCACCAGCGCCTTGATACCGCCTTCCGCTTTGCTTCGTGCGCAATGATCCAGCAAAGGATACAAAAAGCACTCGGTCTTGCCGCTGCCCGTACCGGTCGCTACCAGCGTACCAGCGGCCAAACGGTTACTGGCAAGCCTTTGCCAGGCGACTTCCTGATGGACGTGCCCGGGGAATTCTGTCTCGAAATGCCCGAAAAACGATTTACCTTGAGTGCCGGTTCTGAAGGGTAACCCGAGCTGAATGTATGGCCCCTTCATCCAGCGGGACTCATCGGCAGTAAAGCGCTGCATGATGCCGGAGAACAAATGATCAGACGGCTCGAAACCCGTCGTCAGAAAGTGCTTCAGTCCATTTTGAATTTCACGAGCAAGTAGAGAGGGGAGCATTTTTATTGGTTTTAAGGTGATTCAAATGGAGAATTGATAATGGTCGTCGTTGTCCGTTATCAATTGAAAATTCCGCAAGCTGGATAAGCGCATCCCGCATTCAAAAAAAGCTATTACTACTTCCGCCTGCAAGCGCGAATTCCAGATGACTGATGAGTTCATCCAGCAGTTCAAATTTATCGTCGCTATTGCATCGGTTGAAGTGACAGGTCAATTCGCTGATAACATCGGAAATAACATCAGGCCGGAATCTGATCCATTTCTTCCTGCCGTTTTTCAGATCAGCCTGTGTCGTTTCGTCCTCAAGCAAAAAACCGGCATGTGCCAGAACGAGCTTTTTTTGATAAGCCCGCAAATCAACTTCAATATATTCAGCCGTGCTATTCATGTGGTTCCCGTGCTGTTTCTATAAACATCGGCGCTGAGCATCGCCTCATCTTTTTCGGCCAGGATTACCAGTGATTACGCAAGATCAAAGCCAGCCAGACCCAGTGTCTTAATTGCAGAACATAATTTTTGATCCAAACTGGCGACTCTGGCACCCAGGCGGCGAGCGATCGCCAGATGAAGCGCATCCCCTGCCCGTAATGCAGTAGGCGATTCGATAAGTACCGCTGCGGTACGAAAATCCGCAGGATCAATTTCCACCGTGACAAGATTACCGGAAGCAAAGCGCTGAAAATTGGCGATTGCCTGCTGGCGTGTTTCGGCATCAATAGCACCTGTCCGCTGTTTGATACCGCCAATGCTGGCCATCTCGGTCAAAGTCCACGCCGAAATCATCAGCTTCGCCTTACGCTGGCTCTCGATTCTCGCCACAAGATTAGCCGCACCGGGTTCGCGAAAAAAGATTGCGCCCAGCACAGAAGTATCAAGGTAGATCACAGCAGATCCTGTTCGCGCATTTGGGCAACGGTCAACCCCGCTAACGGCGCTGCAGCAACCCAATTGTGCAAGTCAGACCAGTCGAAGCCCGTTGATTTCAACTCGGGGACGAGACGCGCCACCGGCTTTCCCCTGCGGGTAATAACAACGCCCTGGCCGGCTTCAACTTCGGCAAGCAAGGCGGATAGATGGGATTTTGCATCCGCGACGGTGGCAGTTCTCATTATTCAGCCCCTTTGAAATAGTCAACTCATGAGCCATTCTTTATCAAGATGGTCATTTTGTAAAGGATTATTAAGTCGTTTTCTCCTGATCCCCTGGATGCCTGACCAATCCATGTTTCACAGGATTGTTCGGCGCGCGATTAAGGGTCCCGACCGTAAAGAAATAACAGCCCCCTGCCAAATATGAGTTATGGCGAATAAATTCGCCCCTACTTTCCATCGTGAAGAATACGCTTCTCGATGTGGAACACACGCTTTACGTCGTGAAGGATACGTTTCCCGTCGTGAAAAACACGTTTCCCGTCGTGAAGGACACGCTTTTCGCTGAAAGCACACGTTTTTCGCCGGGAAACACACGCTTTTCGCTGGAAGCGCACGGTTTTCGCCAGAAGCACATGCTTTTCGCTGGAAGCGCACGGTTTTCACCAGAAGCACACGTTTCCCGTCGTACAAGATGCGTTTCCAAACGTACAGAATACGACTTCAAACGTACAGAATACGACTCCAAACGTACAGGATGCGACTTCAAACGTACAGAGTACGACTCCAAACGTACAGAATACGACTCCAAACGTACAGGATGCGACTTCAAACGTACAGAATGCGACTCCAAACGTACAGAATACGACTCCAAACGTACAGAGTACGACTCCAAACGTACAGGATACGACTTCAAACGTACAGAGTACGACTCCAAACG
>Ga0316229_1000906_pt1 | contig 34428 bp, 32 predicted proteins | sample TBH18023metaG_FD_206011 | JGI IMG/M metagenome (GOLD analysis project Ga0316229, IMG submission 206011) | Freshwater microbial communities from Trout Bog Lake, Wisconsin, USA - TBH18023 | ecosystem: Environmental > Aquatic > Freshwater > Lake > Hypolimnion/Profundal zone | place: USA: Wisconsin... | reverse complement strand
CAGGTCCTGGCCGGCCAGGCTGAACGAACGGCTCTGGCGCAGGCCCACCGGGGCGCCGAAGCCGGGCAGGCGCCCATCCTGGATGGTGCCGGCGCGGACCCCCAGCCGGTTGCCGGGCAGGAACTCAGCCGTGGCCTCGCAGCCCGCCACCCGCCAGCTCTGGTCCTGCTGCCCGGTGGTGACGGTGCCGCCCAGGGCGTGCAGCTCCAGCCGCCCGCTCCGGTAGCGCGCGTCGCCGCCATCGATGGTGTCCTCCTTGAGGATGGCGGGGTTCTGGATGACCGAGAGCACCAGGCCCCGGCCGAGCATGGTATTGAAATCGCCCGCCTGCAGGTTCCAGCGGCTGGCGTCGAACTTGAGGTATTTTTTGTAGATGGTGGTGGTGGCCCGGTCCAGGGTGACCGTCGGGTTCGGTTGGTGGAAGTTGACGTCGCGCAAGGTGAGGCCGCCGGTCCAGGGGCCCTGGTTGCCCTGGAGCGACAGGGAATACTGGAACTGCCCGGGGCGCGGCGTCGGGGAGAAGCGGTTCGGCCCGGTGGCCAGGAGATCGTGCCAATGGATCAGGTCCGTGGTGGCGGACAGGGTGGGCGGAGTGGCCTCCCCGGCCCAGGCAGCCAGTCCGGCCAGGACTGGCAGGAGCAGGGCCCGGGGCGTCACGGATGGAGCTTGGCGACCGCGGCGAACAGCGCCAGCTCGTCCCCGGGCAGGTAGCCGCTGTGTTCGTAGGTCTTGGCACCCTGCTGGTCGATCACGACGGTGTACGGGATCCCGCCGCCGGGGTTGTACACCCGGCTGACGCTGGCCTCGGGATCCAGCAGCACGGTGAAGCTGAACCCTCGGCCGCGCACATAGGGCTCCACCTGGGCCATGGTCCTGCCGTCGTCCGTGGCCACCGCCGCCACCAGCACCTGGGGATACTTCACCTGCAGTTCCTGGAGCTTCTTGAGCGACTTCGTGCAGGGCCCGCACCAGGTGGCCCAGAAGTCCAGGACGATGACCTGCTTCTTCAGGTGGTCGTCCAGCCTGAACGCGGCGCCGTCGAGTCGCTTCAAGGTGAAGGACGGCACTGGGCCGGCGGCGCACAGGGTCAGGGTCAGGAGGGCGGCGGCGAGGGAATGGGCCTTGGGCATCCGGTGGCCTATTGCGCCAGCAGCTTTTCGATCATGGCGGTCACCTCGGGCATCACGAGACCGCCCCGGAGGTACTGGACATTGAAGGCCTTGTCGATGAGCACCAGGGTCGGGAAGCCCCCGGTGGCCTGGACGTACACGCTTTCCGCCACCCCGTTCCAGGTGCCGCTGGCGTCGTTCATCACGGGCAGGGTCAGATGGTAGGTGCTTGACCACTGCTGCAGTCCGGACTGGCCCACGGCGGCGCCGTTGACGTCTTCGGCCAGGCAGGTGAGGACGGCCAGACCCTTGGGGCCGTAGGTCTGGTACAGGTATTGGATGGGCCCGGCGTCCTGCTTGCAGAAGGCGCACCACATGGCGGAGACGTCCAGCAGGATGACCTTGCCCTTGAACCGGGCCAGGTTGATCCCGGCGCCGCCGGCGTCGATGCCATGGATATCGGTCGCCGGCTGACCCACCTGCTGGGGGCGCGCCGCGGCGGCCAACCCCTCCGGGTAGGCCTCCTCGGCGCCGGTGGCGGCCTGGGGGCCGGGGCAGGACCGGGCGCCCTGGGCGCTGGCCGTTGTCACGGGAAGCAAGGCTGTGAGCAGGCAAACGGGCCACAGCCCGCGGGGGGAAAGGGAAATCAAGCTCATGGTGGGGTCTCCTGGGGCTTGGATGCATCCGGACCGCCCCGCGTTCAAGGTTTCGTCCCGCTGCCGGTTTTTCCCGCGCGATCACTGTTCGCTGCTGACATTTCGCCGGCTTTGTGGTTGGCTAGTGCCATGGAACTGGTGATCGTGACAGGACTATCCGGGGCGGGCCGACGCTCGGTGCTGGGCGCCTTGGAGGATGCCGGCTGCACGGCCCTGGACAACGTCCCCGCCCGGCTGCTCGAACCGCTGCTCGAACTGGAGGCCAAACTCAACCCCAGCCGGCCCAGGCTGGCCGTGGGCATGGACAACCGGCATCCGGAATTCGCCGCGGAACTGGCGCCCCTGGTCGATCGGCTCATGGACAGCAGCATTCCGGTCTACGTGGTGTTCGTGGAGGCCAATGACGACGTGCTGATGCGCCGCTACTCGGAATCCCGGCGGCCGCATTTCCTGGCCAAGGACGGCGGGGTGGCCGAGGCCATCGCCAAGGAAAGGGCGCTGCTGGGGCCGGTGCGGGCCATGGCCAGCGCCATCATCAACACCAGTTCGCTGACCCTGTCCCAGCTGCGCCAGCGCATCACCGAGCTGCTGCCGGACCTGCCGGTGGAAGGCACCACCCTGCGCCTGATCAGCTTCGGCTTCAAGAACGGCACCCCGGTCGAATCGGACATGGTGCTGGACGCCAGGTTCCTGCCCAACCCGCACTACGTGGTCGAACTGCGCGAGCTCACCGGCAAGGACGCCCCGGTGCGCGACTTCCTGCTCAAGTCCGACGTGTTCTCGACCTTCCTCGCCCTCACCGAGAACTGGGTGCTCTGGGCCTGGCCCTTCATCCAGCAGGAAGGCCGGGCCTACCACAACATCGCCATCGGCTGCACCGGGGGCCAGCACCGCAGCGTGGCCCTGGTGGAGATCCTGGCCCAGCGCCTGCGCCGGGACATCCCCAAGCTGGTCGTCGTGCACCGGGAACTCAAGGGGTAGGTTAAACTGGAGCGATGGCGCGACCCAAGACCTCCTTCCGGCTTCTCCTGGCCACAGCCGTCCTCAGCCTCCTCCCCCTTTCGGGGCTGTGGCTGTGGCGGGGCCAGGGGCCGCTCGCCGCTCCGGCGACCATCCTGGTGAAACGGGGCGCCTCGGTCGACGCCATGGCCGACCAGCTGGAACAGGCCGGGATCATCCGCTCCGCCGCCCTGTTCAAGCTCTGGGCCCGGGCCCGCAGGCTCCAGCTGATCCGCGGCGAGTACGCCTTCGATTCCCAGGCCAGCCTGGCCGAGGTGGCCAACAAGCTCAAGCGGGGGGAGATCCACTTCACCAGCGTCACCGTCCCGCCCGGCAGCCACGCCTGGGCGGTGCAGCACCGGTTCAAGGACTTCATCCCCGAGGACGTGTTCTGGACCCTCTGGAAGAGCCCGCGCCTGGCCGGCGTCTGCGGCTTTCCCGACGCGGAAAGCCTGGAAGGGCTGATCGCGCCCGCCACCTACCGGGTGAACCACGCCCAGGAACCCGAGGAGATCTTCCTCATGCTGGCGGAGCACTTCCGGGACACGGTGCGGCCCACCCTGGACGGCGGCCAGCTGCCGCCCTACAAGACGCTGATCCTGGCCAGCATGGTGGAAAAGGAGACCACGGTCCCGGAGGAGCTGACCCGGGTGGCCGGGGTCTATGCCCAGCGCCTGCGCATCGGCATGCGCCTGCAGTGCGACCCCACCTCGCTCTACGCGCGCTGGCAGAGCGGCGACCTGCGCTTCACCGGGCCTGGCCCCGAGGACATCCACCGGGTGAACCGGTTCAACACCTATGCCGTCGCCGGGCTGCCCCCCACCCCCATCGCCAGCCCGGGCGCCGCCGCCATCGCCGCGGCCAAGGTGCCGGACCTGAGCCCGGACCTCTACTTCGTGGCCACCGGCAAGGGCGGGCATTCCTTCGCCCCCAGCCTGGCCGCGCACAACCACAATGTCAGCACCTACCGCAAGGAAGTGGCCCGGAAGAAGCGGGCCGCGGCCAATGGCTAGGCTGCGGATCGACCTGCTGCTGGTCCGGCGCGGCCTCTGCGAGACCCGGGCCAAGGCCCAGGCCCGGATCATGGCGGGCGACGTGCTGGTGGAGGACCGGCCGGTCACCAAGGCCGGCACCCTGGTCCAGGAGGACGCGGTCCTGCGCCTGCGCGGCGAAGCCCTGCCGTTCGTCAGCCGGGGCGGTCTCAAGCTGGACCATGCGCTCAACGTGTTCGGCCTGGACCCGGCCGGCTGGACCTGCTTCGACGCCGGGGCCAGCACCGGCGGGTTCACCGACTGCCTGCTGCAGCGGGGCGCGGTCCGGGTCTACGCGGTGGACGTGGGCACCAACCAGCTGCACTGGAACCTGCGCAGCGACCCCCGGGTGGTCTCCATGGAGCAGGTCAACCTGCGCTACTGGGATCCCGCCCGGGTGCCGGAGACCTGCCGGCTCCTGGTGGCGGACCTGAGCTTCATCTCGCTCCGGCTGGTCATCCCGCCGCTGATCCCCTCCCTTGCCCCGGGCGCCGACGCGGTCCTGCTGGTGAAGCCCCAGTTCGAGGCCGGGCGCGACGAGGTGGGCTCCGGCGGCATCGTCCGGGACCCCGGGACCCATGAGCGGGTTCAGCGGGAGATCTGGGACTTCTTCCAGGGCACCGCCCTCAAGCCGCTGGCCCTGTGCGAAAGCCCGATCCTGGGCGGGGAAGGCAACAAGGAATTCCTCATGCACCTGCGGCTTGAAGTTTGACTGCCTCCCGCACGTGCTGCAGGAACGCCTCCTCAGCGAAGCCCATGTGCCGTTCGGGGTTCCACACCATGTAGGTGGATATCCTCAGCTCCGGGCCTTCCCAGGGCAGGGCCACCAGTTCCCCCGAACGCAGTTCCGCCTCCACCGCCATCCGGGGCAGGGGCGCGATGCCCAGGCCCACCGCCACGCAGCGCTTGATGGTCTCCACTCCCTGGAACTCCAGGAAGTGCCCGGGGTGGGCGCCGGCGGCGATCAGCTGGCGTTCGAACTGGTTGCGGTAGCTGCAGCCGAGCGCCTTCAGCAGGACCTCGTCATCCATGAGGTCCATGGCCGACACGCTGGCGCGCCCGGCGAGCCGGTGCGCGGGTGAAGCCAGGATCAGCACCTGCTCGTCGCGCAGCTTCTCCACGGCCAGCGCCTTGGAGGGGAAAGGCTCCTCCAGGATGAACGCTAGGTCCACCGCGCCGTCCAGCACCTGGCGCTTGAAATCGCGCACGAAGCCGGGAAGGAACTGCAGGCGCACCCGCGGGAACTTGGCCATGAAGGCCTTCAGCACCGGGGGCAGCAGGTAGGTGCAGATGCTTTCCGGGGCGGTGAAGCGGATCGTGCCGACCCCTTCGTCATCCTGGATGGAGGCCTTGGCTTCCTCGGTCAGCGCCAGGATCCGCTCGGCATAGGTCAGGAAGCGCAGCCCAGGTTCGGTGAGCTCGAGACGGTTGCCGACCCGGTTGAACAGGGCCGTGCCCAGGTCCTCCTCCAGGCCCTTGATCTGCGCCGTCACGCTGGACTGGGCGTAGCCCAGGGACAGCGCGGCGTTGGTGAAGCTCAGCGCGCGGGCGGCGGCGCTGAAGGTGGATAGGGTTCGGACGTCCATGGTGGGAATTGTAACGTTCATTCCGCTGCAAATAGCCGATCGAGGAATCCGATTTCAAGGATCACCATTGCTCCTCTGGCGGCGCGGCAGCCCATGGGTGATATTGGAAACACAGAATGCTGCCGCCCTGCTGTCCGGATCCGCATTGCCAGCGGGCCTTGGGGGCACTCCGCGGCCTTTGCTTCCGGCTTCGCCCGTCCCGCGGCCGGCGCCCGGTTCTACCCATGGAAGGTGCAACGGAGGTTTGGATGAAGGTGGCTGAGGTTGTGGTCAGAATTCTCGAGCACGAAGGCATAACCGACGCCTTCGGCATCCCGGGCGCCGGGATCAACCCGGTATACAAATATTTGAAAGGGTCGAGGATCAGGCACTACGTGGTCCGCCACGAAGAGGCGGCGGTGCACGCCGCCGACGGCTACTTCCGGGCCAGCGGCAGAATGGCGGTCGCGCTCTGCACCTCCGGCCCCGGCGCCACCAATTTCGTCACCGGCATCTACACGGCCAACATCGATTCCATCCCCCTGGTCGCCATCACCGGCCAGGGCGCTTCCAGCCTGCTGGGCAAGGACGCCTTCCAGTGCGTCGACATCGCCGCGATCTGCAAACCCATCGCCAAGGCCACCTGGTGCGTGACCAGGGCCGAGCAGCTGCCCGGCGTGCTCCAGGAAGCTTTCAGGACCGCCCGGGAGGGCAAGCCGGGGCCGGTGCTGATCGATCTGCCGCTGGATATCCAGAACGCGGAAATTCCGTTCGATATCGCCAAATACCGCTCCCTGGCGCCGGCCAGGCCGGCGCCCGCGCCCAGGGACATCAAGATGGCGGTGGATCTGCTGCTGCGGGCGAAGAACCCGATCATCATCATGGGCGGCGGGGTGATCCTGGCCAAGGCGGAAGCCGCCTGCCTCAAGCTCGCGGAGACCATCAAGGCGCCCATCATCACGACCTACATGGCCAAGGGCGGGGTCCCGCTCGAGCATCCGCTGAATGTCGACCATGCCGGGGTCCAGGTGGGAACGCCCCTGGGCAATCACTATCTGCTCGGCTCGGACGTGGTGCTGGGCATCGGCTGCAGGTTCACCGACCGGCATACCGGGGACGTGAAGGTCTACAGCGGCGAGCGCCGCTTCATCCATGTGGACATCGAGCCGAAACAGATCAACAAGATCGTCAAATGCGAAATCGGCATCGTCGCCGATGCCAAGCTGGCGATCGAGGCGTTCCTGCAGGAAATCGCCAGCCGGAAACTCGAGTTCACGGCCGCCGAACGGGTCCAGGCCATCCCGGCGCTGCGCAAGTCGATGAAGCGGAAACAGGATTTCGACTGCGTGCCGATCAAGCCGCAACGGGTCTACCGGGAGATGAACTTGTGTTTCGATGACGAAACCATGTTCACCACCGGCTGCGGGCTGGTGCAGATCTGGTCGGGCCAACTGCAGGAGATCAACAAGCCCCGGAAGTACTTGCCGTCCGGAGGCGCGGGCACCCTCGGCTTCGACATCCCGGCCGCCTTCGGCGCCATGATCGCCAGCCCCGGACCCAAGGCGGTGGCGGTGATGGGCGATTTCGGCTTCACGTTCATGGTGGAGGAACTGGCCGTCGCCGCCACCTACGGCATCCCCCTGATCGTGGTGATCGTCAACAACGCCTACCTGGGCCTGATCCGGCAGAACCAGAAATACGCCTACGATTTCGAGTACGGCGTCGAGATGGAATCGAACCAGTCGCTGATGGACTACGTGAAAGTGGCCCAGGGCTTCGGCTGCGCCGGCGAACGGGTGTTCCAGCCCGACGACCTGCCGGCAGCCCTGTACCGGGCCAAGGCGTCCAGGAAACCCTACGTGATCGACATCATCTGCGAAAGGCAGACGGATTGCGCGATGGGCGGCAGTATCGCCGCGGTCAGGGAATTCGATTAGCCAACCCGAGGAGGAAAAGCCATGCCGGTATTCGCCGCCAATCTCACCATGCTGTTCACCGAAGTGCCGTTCCTGGAAAGGTTCGCCCTGGCCAAGGAAGCCGGCTTCAGCTGCGTGGAGTACCTGTTCCCCTATGACTACCCGGCGGCCGAGCTCAAGCGGCAGCTGGAAAGCCACGGCCTGCGCCAGGTCCTGTTCAACCTGCCGAGCGGCGACTGGGCCAAGGGGGATCGCGGCATCGCCGCCGATCCGGGCCGGGTGGAGGAATTCCGCGCCGGGATCCCCATGGCGCTGGAATACGCCCAGGCGCTCCGGGTCTGCAAGCTGAACTGCCTGGCCGGCAAGCGGGTCGCCGGGGTGGACGACCAGCAGCACCTGGAAACCCTGGTCGGCAACCTGCGCTTCGCCGCCAGGCAACTGGGGGCCAGGGGGCTGCGCCTGATGCTGGAGCCGGTGAACCACTACGACATCCCGGGCTTCTTCCTCAACCGCACCGACCAGGCGCTGGCGGTGCTGGACGCGGTGGACGAGCCCAACGTGTTCCTGCAATACGACCTCTACCACGCCCAGCGCGAGGAGGACCAGCTGGCGGCGACCCTGCGCAAGCATCTGGCCCGCATCGGCCATATCCAGGCGGCGGACAGCCCGGGCCGGCACCAGCCCGGCACCGGCGGAATCGACTTCCCCTTCCTGTTCCAGGAACTGGACCGGCTCGGGTTCCAGGGACAGGTGGGGCTGGAATACGTGCCCAGTCCGGACACCCGCTCGTCATTCGGTTGGATGAAAGAAATGGGATATTAGGAGAAATGCCATGAAAATAGGCTTCATCGGACTGGGGATCATGGGCAAGCCCATGAGCCTGAACCTGCTCAAGGCAGGGTACGAACTGGTGGTCACCGACCTGAACCAGGCGGCGGTGGCCGAGCTGGTGGCGGCGGGCGCCGAGGCGGTGGCCACCAGCCGGGCGGTGGCGGAGCGCGCCGGGGTCATCATCACCATGCTGCCCAATTCACCCCAGGTGAAGCAGGTGATCCTGGGCGAGCAGGGGGTTCTGGAAGGTGCGCGCAAGGGCTCGGTGGTGATCGACATGAGCTCCATCGCGCCGCTGGTGAGCCGGGAAGTGGCCGGGATCCTCGCCGGGCACGGGATCGACATGCTGGACGCGCCGGTCAGCGGCGGCCAGCCCAAGGCCATCGACGGCACCCTCTCGGTCATGGTCGGCGGCGCCCCGGAGGTGTTCGAGCGCTGTTTCCCGATCATGAAGGCCATGGCCGGCTCGGTGGTGCGCACGGGCGACATCGGTGCCGGCAACATCACCAAGCTGGCCAACCAGATCATCGTCGCCCTCAACATCGCCGCCATGTCCGAGGCCCTGGTCCTGGCCAGCAAGGCCGGGGTGGAGCCGGAGCTGGTGTTCAAGGCGATCCGCGGCGGGCTGGCCGGCAGCACCGTGCTGGACGCCAAGGCGCCCCTGGTGCTGGACCGCAAGTTCAGCCCGGGCTTCCGGGTCAACCTGCACATCAAGGACCTGGCCAACGTGCTTGAGACCTCCCACGAACTGGGCGTGGCGCTGCCGCTCACCGCCTCGGTCATGGAGATGATGCAGGCGATCAGGGCCGACGGCCAGGGCGACGAGGATCACTGCAGCCTGGTGAAGCATTACGAGAAACTGGCGCATGTGCAGGTGCGCCGGGGGTAGCTCAGGCCTGCGACCGCCGGCAGGCATCCTGCCAGATGCCCCGGTAGGCCGCCTCGATGGCGCGCATGGACCCGGCCGGGTCGCCCAGGGGTGACGCGGCGAAGCGGTTGCGCAGGCCGGCCCGCAGGGCCGCGAGGCCGTCCAGGTCCGCGCTCCAGCGCCGGGCGATGCGCAGCCAGGCATTCAGGTCCGCGGCCACCCAGTCGTCCAGGCCGACCTGGACCATCAGGGACCGGCCGGTGTGACGCAGGGCCTCCGGCCGGTCCAGGACCAGCACCGGCACTCCCATCCACAGGGACTCGCAGACGGTGGTGGCGGAGTCCGCGGGAAAGCTGTCCAGCATGATGTCGAGTGCCTGGTAGGTGGCCAGGGTGGCGGCCTGGTTGGCCTGACGGGGATGGAACACCACCCGGCGCGGATCCACCCCGGCGGCGATCAGGGGGGCCAGCTTGAAGGCCTTGTGCGCCTCCTCGGCCCCCTCCCGGACCAGCAGGTGCAGCCGGGCCTCCGGCAGCTCCCGCAACAGCCGTCCGGCCGCCTGGAGGAAGTCCGGCCCCACCTGGGCGGGCGAGCCCAGGAAGCCGAAGTCGAGCCCGCCCCGGACCCGGGCCGGCAGTTCCCCCGCCTCGGGCGCGTTCTGGGGCGGGTGATAGGAGAAGCAACCGTCCAGCCGCCAGATCCGCTCCACGCTCCAGGGGTCGGCCTTGCCCGGCGGATCGGCGAGCGGCGTGGTCAGGCGCCAGTCCATGGTCCGCAGCCCCGTGGACCGGTCGAAGCCGAGCATGGCCACCTGGACCGGAGCCGGCTTCCGGGCGAACACATCCAGCCGGTTGCCGTCGCGCGGGCCTGCGAGGTCCACCAGGATATCGACCTTGTGCTTGGCGATGGTGGCGGCGATGGCCTGCGCGGTCTGCCCCGCCGTGGAGAACCATCCGTCCGTCTGGGACCGGTAGCGCCGGGTCCATTCGTCCTCGAGCGGGTTCTCGGCGAAACAGATGGCCGAGAACCGCTCCCGGTCCCGCGCTTCCAGCAGCGGCGGCAGCCAGTGCATCATGGTGTGGCTGCGGAAATGGGGCGATACGTAGCCGATCCTCAGCTTGCGCTCGGGGTTCCGGTCGCAGGCCGGAGCGGTCACCGGGGCGCTCGGGCAGGCCAGCTCCACGCAGTTGGTGCCCGAGCGGAAGAGCTGTTCATGGGACAGTGCCGCGTCCTGGTCGCTGTGACTGAGGTACGAGGCGGCCAGGTCCAGGCGGGCCGGCTCCAGTTCCAGGGCCCGTTCCAGCAGGGGCAGCCCGGCCCGGGCGTCGCCCATGGCCAGGAGATCGGCTCCGAGATTGCCCAGGTGGGTGGCGTTCGCCGGTTCCCATTCCAGGGCCAGCCGGTGGTGCTCCAGGGCGCCGTCGAAATCCTGCAGGGCCGCCATGGCCTTGGCCAGGCAGCGGTGGGGCTCGGCGCCCGGTTCGGTCGCCAGGGCCCGGGCGCAGGCCGCCCGGGCCGTCCCGGGCTGGCCCAGGCGGCCGAACAGCTCGCCCAGGAGCAGCAGCGTCGCGGCCGTCAGACCGTCCTGGCCGAGGACTTCCAGGGCCACGCGCAGGGCGTCCGCCGGGCGCCCCTGGCGGTCCAGGGCCCGGGCCAGGCACGCCTGGGCGGTGCCGTCGCCGGGGTCCAGGGCGACGGCCTTCGTGAAGGCGTTTGCGGCGCCGGGCCAATCCCCTAGATCATGGAGGGCCCGGCCGAGGGTGAAGAGGGGGGAGGCCTGGCCCGGGAGGCCGCGCGCCAGGCGGCGGGCCAGATTGGCGGCAGGGCGCGGCTGGCCCAGTGCCAGGCTCAGTTCGCACGCCTGGCGCAGCAGGTCCAGGTCCAGCGGTTCGACCTGCAATCGGGCCAGCAGGCCCGCCAGGGCCTGCGGGTCGTTCCTGGGTCCCGGGTTCAGCATCCTTCTCCAATCCAACAGCATGAATTACTTATTATGCATGTTGTCCCCGGCCGGAGCTAGGCATTATTTTATTGTATACCTTTTCAATACTGCATGCTGCCGGTCTCCAGGAACCGGTTGTGGAACTCGAAGGCCCTGGAGAGCGTCACCGGGGTGTGCCGGGAGCCGCTGCGCAGGCCGGCTTCCAGGTAGTCCAGCAGCAGCGGGCGGAAGTCCGGGTGCGCGCACTTCTCGATGATCTCCCTGGCCCGGCGCTCGGGACCCATGCCGCGCACATCGGCCAGGCCCTGCTCGGTGACGAAGATCATGGTGTCATGCTCGGTGTGGTCCACGTGGGTGACCATGGGCACGATGGAGGAGATGGCGCCGCCCTTGGCGGTGGACGGGGTCATGAAGATCGGCAGGAAGGCGTTGCGGGTGAAGTCGCCGGAGCCGCCGATGCCGTTCATCATCTTGGTGCCCATGACGTGGGTCGAGTTGACGTTGCCGAAGATGTCCAGTTCCAGGGCGGTGTTCATGGCGATGATGCCCAGGCGCCGGGCGATGCCCGGGCTGTTGGAGATCTCCATCTGTCGGATGACGAACTTGTTCCGCCAGGCGTCCATGTTGGCCTTCCACTGGAGCTGGCAGGCGGGCGAAAGGGTCATGGCGGCGCCCGAGGCCACCACCAGCTTGTCGTGCAGCAGCAGTTCGATGACCGAATCCTGCATCACTTCGGTGTAGATGGAGACCGGCTCCTGGGCCGGATCGGCGGCCATGCTGCCGAGCACGGCGTTGGCCACGTTGCCCACGCCGGACTGGTAGGGCTGCTCACTGTGCAGCCGGCCCAGCTTCCTTTCCTGCTTCAGGAAAGCCAGGATGTGGGCGGCGATGGTCTTGGACTCCTGGTCGGGTTCCCGGAAGCCGCCGCTGCGGTCCGCCAGGTTGGTCTCGACGATGGCCTTGATCTTCGAGGGGTCCACCTGCACGTAGTCGGTGCCGATGCGGTCGCCGGAGTGGAGCAGGGGGATGGTCTGCCGGTGCGGCATGTCCTCGGGGATGTAGACGTCGTGGTAGCCCTTGAGCCCGCGGCCGTAGAACGAATTGAGCTCGATCAGGATGCGGTCCGCGGTCTGCAGGTAGGAAGCGGAGGCGCCGCCCGAAGCGGACAGGTAGATCCGGCCGTCCGCGGTCACGTCCACGGCCTCCACCAGGGCCACCGTGGGCTTGGGCAGGAAGCCCCAGCGCACCATCTGGGCCACGTGGGACAGGTGCATGTCGGTGAACTCGATCTCGCCGGCGTTGATGCCGGCCCGCACGTCCGGGTTGGACTGGTACGGCAGCCGGCGGGACAGGGCGTGGGCCCGGGCCAGCACGCCATCCAGCTCGTCGCCGGTGGAGGCGCCGGTGTACAGCGAGACCCTGAACGGCTTGCCGTCTTCGTGCCACCGGGTCGCCCGCGCCGCCAGGGCGCCGGGGATGACCTTCGGGTAGCCGGACGGGGTGAACCCGCTGGCGCCGATCACATCGCCATGGTGGATGAATTCAGCGGCCTCCTCGGCCGTCATGGTTTGAAAAGCGGTCGACGCGTTCAGCATAGGGACCTCGCGGAAGACGGATGTTTTCAATCGTGATTTTATTATTGATTATAGCCAGAGCCATCACCGGGATTTCATCACAAGTGCCTGATCAACCAAATATCCACGCGGGGGTCCATTTGTCCATGATCCCTGGCCATCTGGCATCATGCTGGTGACGTGGTTCTTTTGAGGTCCCCATGGCAGACGCCCCCCTGATTCGCCTTTCCGACATCAAGAAGTACTACCAGATGGGCGATATGGAAGTCCGGGCCCTGGACGGGGTTTCCCTGGACATCCACCGGGGCGAATATGTTGCGATCATGGGGCCGTCCGGTTCGGGCAAGTCCACCATGATGAACATCATCGGTTGCCTGGACACGCCCACCAGCGGCACCTACCACCTGAACGGCAAGCTGGCCTCGGCCATGTCCGACGATGAACTGGCCGGCATCCGCAACGAAGAGATCGGCTTCGTGTTCCAGACCTTCAACCTGCTGGCCCGCACCACCGCCCTGCAGAATGTCGAGCTGCCGCTGATCTACGGCGGCGTGCACGCCCGTGACCGGCACAGGCAGGCGCTGAAGGCCCTGGACAACGTGGGGCTCGCCCCGCGCGCCGACCACATGCCCAACCAGCTTTCCGGCGGCCAGCGCCAGCGGGTGGCCATCGCCCGGGCCCTGGTGAACAACCCTTCCATCCTGCTGGCCGACGAACCCACCGGCGCCCTGGACACCAAGACCAGCGTGGAGATCATGAACCTGTTCGAGGAGCTGTTCCAGCGCGGCAACACCATCATCCTGGTGACCCACGAGGAGGACATCGCCCGCCACGCCCACCGGATCATCAAGCTGCTCGACGGCCAGATCATCCACGACGAACCCAATGTGCCCATCTCCAGCGCCGAGCATCTGGCCAACCTGAGAATCTAAAGAACCGGCAGGACGAGGCAGGAGGGCAGCGCCGCGTTGCGGTAGACCGTGTGCTCCGCCTTGCGGAAATCCTCGTCCCGGGCCTGGTAGATGTCGGTGAACACCTGGGGGTTGCGGTCCACCAGGGGGAACCAGGAACTCTGGATCTGCACCATGATCCGGTGGCCCTTGGCGAAGGTGTGGCAGATATCGTTCAGGGTGAAGTTGACGGCAGAGGGCTGGCCGGGCACGAACGGCTCCGCCGTCTCCAGGCCGTGGCGGAACTTGCCGCGCATCACCTCGGCCCGCACCAGCCGCTGGCAGCCGCCCAGGGTTCCGGCGGCAGCCTCCGGTTCGCCGCTTTCCCCGGGCAGCACGTCGATCAGCTTCACCACCCAGTCCGCGTCGGTGCCGGTGGTGCTCACCTGGAGCCGGGCCTGGACCGGACCGGCGACGGTGACCGGGGCGGTGAGCACATCGGTCCGGTAGACCAGGACGTCCGGGCGCCGGGCGGCGAAGCGCTGGTCCTCCACCATGAAGGCCGAGGCGACCCGGGCTTCGGTGCCGGCGGTGTAGGGCACCGGGTGGGCGGGGTCGCTTTCGAAGCTGTCGGCCCCGGTGGCCGCCTTGGGTGCCTGGAAGCCCAGCCGGCCGTCCTCCTGGAGATACACGGGGGTGGACCGGGCCTCGGGCGGCGGCCAGGCCTTGAACCGGCGCCAGAGATTGCCGCCGGTATCGAACACCAGGGCCCGGGGAAGGCCGGGGTTGGGCGCCCTCTTCAGGTGCTGCCGGAAGAACGGCGCCTCGACCCGCTCCCGGAAATAGGCCGCGCTGCCTGCCCCGAAGCGCGCGTCGCCGAGCTGGTCGGCGTCCTCCCAGGACCAGCCGCCGTGGTCCCAGGGGCCCATGACCAGGATGCCGCGCGCGCCCGCGCGCCGGTCGACCTGGAGGGTGCCGAACAGGTCCTCCGGGTCGAACCAGCCGCCCACGGTCAGCACCGCGGGCCGGATGTCCTTCAGGTGCGGGCGCAGGTCCCGGGCCTTCCAGTAGGCGTCGTCGGTGCCGTGGGCCATCTCTTCGGTCCAGACCTGGGCCTGGCCGTGGAAGCAGCGGGTGTCGGCGTGGGGCAGGGCGCCCAGGTCCAGGAAGAACTGGTAGGCGTCGGACTGGGCCCCGGCGAACACGGGCTCGGGTTCCAGCGCCGTGGGCCTCGGCCGGGGCGCGGCGTAGACGGCGTCGAACCAGAAGGTCTGGGCCAGCATCAGGGCGCCGTTGTGGTGGTCGTCGTCGCCGGCGAACAGGTCGGCCATGGGGGCCTGGGGGGACACCGCCTTGAGCGCCGGGTGGGCGCCCACCAGCGCGCAGGCGGCGTAGAAGCCGGGGTAGGAGATGCCCCAGGCGCCCACCCGGCCGTTGTGGCCCGGCACCTGGTTCAGCACCCAGTCGATGGTGTCCCAGGCGTCCGTGGACTCGTCCACCCCGCGGCCGTCCAGCAGCGGGGTCATTTCCCGGAAGGCGCCCTCGCTCATCATCTTGCCGCGCACGTCCTGGTTGATGAAGATGTAGCCCTCCCGGGCCAGCAGCTCGCTGGGCCCGAGCTGCTCAGGGTAGGCGTCCGGTCCGTACGGGCCGACGCCGTAGCAGGTGCGCTGCAGCAGGACCGGGAACGGGCCGGGGCCCGCCGGCGTGTAGATGGCCGTGAACAGCCGCACCCCGTCGCGCATGGGGATCATCACCTCCTGCTTGCGGTAGTTGGCCCGCAGGTAGGCGGCGCCCTGGGCCGGTAGCGGGCGGCCCAGGACCAAGATCAGCGCCAGCAGCGCGGCCCGGCTCACGGCAGCACCGGCAGCACCAGGTGCGAAGCCTGCTCCGGGCCGTGGAACAGGTGCTGCTCCGCCTTGTGGAAATCGCTCGCCTTGGCGTGGTAGATGTCGGTGAACACCTGCGGGTTGCGGTCCATGAGCGGGAACCACGAGCTCTGCACCTGCACCATCAGCCGGTGCCCCTGCCGGAAGGTGTGGAAGACGTCGTTGAGGGCGAAGCGGACCTCGGTGGGGCGGCCCGGCACGAACGGCGCGGGGTGGCTGAAACTGTCGCGGAACTTGCCGCGCATCACTTCGCCGCGCACCAGCCGCTGGGCCCCGGCATCGGGCTCGTCCTGGCCGTCGGGGTAGCCGTCGATCACCTTCACCACCCAGTCCGAGTCGGTGCCTGTGGTGCTCACCCAGAGATCGGCCTGGATCGGCCCGGCCAGGGTGAGGTCCGACGGCAGCGGATCGGTCCGGTACGTGAGCACGTCCGGCCTGCGCCCGGCGAAGCGCTGGTCGGCGGTCATGTACTCCCTGGCCATGCCGATGGCGATCCGGTTGAGGTAGGGCACCGGCCGGGCCGGATCGCTGGGGTAGGCGTCGGCACCGGCCTGGTCGGGCGGAGCGAAGCCCAGCCCGGCCCGGCTTTCGAAGTAGAGGTTCACCGGCCGCAGGTTCCTGGGAGGCCACGCGTCCAGCTGGCGCCAGCGGCCGGTGCCGGTCTCGAACAGGGTGGCCCTGGCCAGGCCGGGATCCGGGGCGTCCTTCAGGTGGCGCATGAAGAACGGGAATTCGATCCGGGTCTGGAAATACGCCGCGGCGGCGGTGTCGCCCGCGTTGCTCCAGCCGCCGTGGACCCAGGGGCCCATCACCAGTCGCTCGTCGGTTTCCGGGCTCTGGCGGGCCAGGGCCAGGTGGGTCTGCAGGGCGCCGAACAGGTTCTCCGCGTCGTACCATCCGCCCACGGTCAGCACCGCCGGCCGCACGGCGCGCAGGTGCGGCCTCAGGTCGCGCGCCTGCCAGTAGGCGTCGTAGCTGCCGTGGGCCATGAGCGCTTCCCACAAGGGGATGCCGCCCTTGAAGTGGCGGGCGTCGGCGTTGTCCAGGGGGCCCAGGTCCAGGAAGAAGGCGTAGCCGTCCCGGGTGCCGTGCTGGAAGGGCGGCGGCTGTTCGGTGGTGGGATGCGGCCGGGGCCAGCCGAACTCGGCCAGGAAATTGAACGCGTGGGGCAGCCAGAAGGCGCCGTTGCGATGGAAATCGTCGCCGATGAACCAGTCCACGATGGGACCCTGGGGCGAGACCGCGCGCATGGCCGGATGGGCGTCGATCAGCCCGGCGGCGGCGTAGAAGCCCGGATAGCTGACGCCCCACTGGCCCGCCCTGCCGTTGTGGTTGGGCACGTGGCGCAGCAGCCATTCCACGGTGTCGTAGGTGTCGGTGGATTCGTCCACCACTTTGGCGCCGCCGGCGTGGGGCAGGGCCGGGGTCATGTCCAGGTGGATCCCCTCGCTCATCATCCGGCCGCGCACATCCTGGTAGACGAAGATGAAGCCCTCCTCGCCGAACCGGGCCGAGGGGCCCAGGTCGCCCTTGACGCGCCCGGGGCCGTACGGGGCCACCCCGTAGGGAGTGCGCTCCATCAGGAAGGGGTAGCTCCGGCCATGGTCCTTGGGCTGGTAGATCGCCGTGAACAGCCGGGCGCCGTCGCGCATGGGCACCATGACTTCCTGCTTCTCGTAGTGCTCCAGGACGTAGGGAACCCCCTGGGCGCCCAGCGCCAGGGTGATGGCCGCCGCGCAGCAGCTCCGCTTCAGCCCGGTCCATGGATTCATCAATGCGCGTTCCCCGCTTGAAGGTATTCTGGAAACATTACCTGGGAGCACACGGTGTTTGGAAAGATTCGTTACATCCACTTCGTCGGGATCGGCGGCATCGGCATGTCGGGCATCGCCGAGGTGCTGGTGAACCTCGGCTACCAGGTCAGCGGTTCCGACCTCAAGGACAGCCCCACCACCCAGCGGCTGGCCAGCCTCGGGGTGCGGGTGACCGTCGGCCATGATGCGAAATGCATCGAAAACGCCCAGGTCGTGGTGATATCCAGCGCCGTGAAGGGCAACAATCCGGAAGTGGTGGCCGCCCGGGCGGCCAAGGTGCCGGTGATCCCGCGCGGCGAGATGCTGGCCGAGCTGATGCGCATGAAGTACGGCATCGCCATCGCCGGCTCCCACGGCAAGACCACCACCACCAGCATGGTGGCCCAGGTGCTCAGCCAGGGCGGCATCGACCCCACCATCGTCATCGGCGGCAAGCTGGGCGCCATCGGCAGCAACGCCAAGCTGGGCAAGGGCCCGTTCCTGGTGGCCGAGGCGGACGAATCCGACGGCAGCTTCCTGCTGCTTTCGCCCACCATCGGGGTGATCACCAACGTCGACCGGGAGCACCTGGACCACTACAAGAACCTGGGCGAGATCATGGACGCCTTCGCCTCGTTCGGCAACAAGGTGCCATTCTACGGCTCCGTGTTCGTCTGCATGGACGACCCCAACGTGGCCGCCCTGCGGCCCCGGCTCAAGCGCCAGGTGCGCACCTACGGCACCAATCCCCAGGTGGACATCCGGGCCCTGGACCTGCGCATGGACGGCTGGCGCTCCCACTTCAAGGTGCGCGCCTACGGCGAGGACCTGGGCGAATTCTCCCTGGGCATCCCGGGCCACCACATGGTGCTCAACGCCCTGGCCACCATCGGCGTGGCCCTGGAACTGGGCGTCGAGCGGGAGGTGATCCGCGCCAGCCTGGCCAACTTCACCGGCGCCGACCGCCGGTTCCAGAAGCGCGGCGAGCGCAACGGGGTGATCGTGGTGGACGACTACGGCCACCATCCCACCGAGATCGCCGCCACCCTCCGGGCCGCCCGCGCGGGCTTCCCGGACCGGCGCCTGGTGGTGGCCTTCCAGCCGCACCGCTACAGCCGCACCCAGGCCCTGCTCGAGGAGTTCGGCCAGGCCTTCTTCGACGCCGACCAGGTGCTGGTCACCGACATCTACGCCGCCTCCGAAGCGCCCATCCCCGGCCTCACCGGCCGCTCCGTGGTGGACGCCATCCTCGCCCACGGCCAGCGGGAAGCCAGCTACGTGCCCCGGGTGGAAGACATGGCCCAGGCGCTGGCGGCCGTCACCCAGCCCGGGGACATGGTGCTGACCCTGGGGGCCGGCAACATCACCTCGGTGGGACCCGCCTTCCTGGATCTGCCCTGAACGCACGAAGGCCCGGCAAGCGCCGGGCCTTCGCGGGTGCGGCGATCCGGTCTACTTGATCGCCTTCTTGACGGCGGCGAAATCAGGCGAGCCGTCCTTGGTGGTGTCCTTGGCGACCTTGCCGACTTCGTTGAGATCCTTGGAGCCCATCTTGACGTGGCAGGTGGTGCAGCTGGCATTGGCGATGCCCGCGGCCTTGGCCTTGGCGACGTAGGCCGGCTTGGCCATGGCGGGGAGCGCCAGGACCATGGCGGCGACGAGGACGAGGGTTGAGGAATGGCGCATGATGCCTCCAGAAGAAAGCCACCGGCTGGGGTGGGGTGATGACCAACAATCGAATAATGAGAATAGTTGATTTTCGGATCAACTGCCCTGAAAACTTAACAAGATTGGTGCCAACTTGGACTGCGGTAGCCTGGAGCCATGGGCGAACCGCAAATTGATCGCATCCGACTGACCCGGCCCAGGCTGGCCTGTGTCCCGCCGTTCTGGGCCCGGGGGCCCCACCTCCAGACCATCGCCGCCAACTACCTGCCCAGCCCCACCCCGGCCCTGCCCTGGGAACGGATCCGGCTGGACCTGGAGGACGGCGACGCCCTGGCCCTGCGGGCGCTTGACGGCAGCACCGGCGTGGTGGTCCATCTCTTCCACGGCCTGGGCGGCAGCGCGGACGGCCACTACATGCTCCGGGCCGCGGCCAGGTTCCGCGGCCTGGGCCACGCGGTGCTGGCCGTGAACCACCGGGGCGCCGGCGAGGGCGCCGGCTGGTCCCGGCACTCCTACAACAGCGGCTCCACCGGGGATCTGGCGGCCGTCCTGCGTTTCGGCCGGACCCGGTTCCCCGGCCACCTGCACGTGGCCGTGGGCTTCTCCATCAGCGCGAACATGCTGCTCCTGCTCCTGGGGCGGGGCGGCGCCGATCTGCCCGACCGGGCCATCGCGGTCAACCCGCCGGTGGACCTGGAGGCCTGCTCCAGGCGCCTGGTCACCGGTTTCAACCGGTGCTACGACCAGTATTTCGTCCGGCGGGTGCGCGGCGAGGTGCTGCGCCGGCCCGGCGCCCGGCCCCTGCCCGCCACCGCCACCCTGCGGGCCTTCGACGCGGTCTACACAGCCCCCCAGGGCGGTTTCCCCAGCCGGGAGGCCTACTACGCCCAGTGTTCCAGCGGCCCGCACCTGGCCGGCATCCGGGTGCCAACGGTGATCCTCACCGCCCAGGACGATCCCTTCGCCCCCGCCGGGGACATCCTGGCCTGCGCGCCGGGGGCGGCGGTGCATCTGCACGCCGAGCCCTTCGGCGGGCATATGGGCTACCTGAGCCGCGACCTGAAGGGCTACCGCTGGCAGGATTACGCGCTGGAGCACTACCTGGGGGAGCTGCTTGACAATACGTATAAAGAAATAGATATTGATACGTATAGCCGGAGTTCCCGTGGCAACCCATCCTGAAACGAATCAGCACAAGCAGCATGTCAATCTGACGCTTCGGGCCGATCTGTACGGCATGGCCCAGGGGCATGCCAAGGCCGAAGGCGTCTCGGTTTCGGCTTTTTTCGAGCGAATTCTGCTTTCGATGGCCTTGGTTGAAGACCGGCCCGCCATCTCCGGGGGCCCTGATCCGGACATGGCCCCGCTGCGCGGTATCCTTCAAGGGTCTTTGGCAAACCTTGCCAAGCGGGATGCCCGGGCTGGCCGCCATGAAGCGCGGATCGGCAGGGGCGTCAAGTGACCCATCCGGAATTCCTTTTGGACTTGAACGTGATCCTGGATTTCTTCCAGAACCGGGCCCCCCATGCGGAGCATGCCGAACGGTTATTCGCCGCGGCTCGGGAGTTGCGCGTTTCGCTGTGGATCACAGGAGACGCACCATCGACCCTTTGCTACGTCCTGGAAGAGCAGTTCCGACAGAACCGTGAATCCAGGCCCTCCCTCAAGGCTCAAGGAATCATCAGCCGCCTCCTGGACAAGGTTTCGGTGGCTCCCGTCACCAAGACCTCCCTGGAGCGGGCGCTCGGGTTCGGGATGGAGGACTATGAGGACGCCATCCAGGCCGCAGCCGCAGTGGAGGCAGGCGTAGGGACCCTTGTGACCCGTGACGCTTCCGGTTATCGCGACCTTCCCCTGGACCTGCTTGCCGTCCTCACACCTCTTGAGTCGCTGGGCCTGCTTGGGGTCTGGTCCTGATCCGGCATCACGACGACAACGACAAGGCTGCCCCGGCCGAGGCCGGGGCAGGTTGACGACGCGCCGCTTGCCTACTTGGCGAACCGGCGGGAAACCTCGTCCCAGTTGATGTTGTCCAGGAAGACGTTGACGTAGTCGGGGCGCTTGATGCCGTAGTCGACCATGAAGGCGTGCTCCCAGCTGTCCAGCACCACCAGCAGGTCCTGCTCGATGGGCACGCCCAGGTGGTGTTCGCCGAAGAAGTAGCTGTGCAGCTTGCCGTCCCGGCGGTTGCGGGTCAGGATCGCCCAGCCCGGGCCGCCCAGGGCCGCGGCCTTCAGGTCGGCCAGCACCTTCTCCTGGCCGCCCTGGGCGTCCAGCGCCTTCTGCAGGTCCGCGGACACGTTGCCCTTGGCGCCCAGGTTCTCGAAATACAGCTCGTGCAGGAACGAACCGTTGAAGGCAACCACTTCGCGCCGCTTGAGTTCGCTGAACTCATTGAAGGAATAGTTGGGCTTGGTGTTGTCGGCGCCGGCCAGCTTCTCCTCGATCTCGTTGAGCTTTGTCACATACCCCTTATAAAGGGTGAAGTGCTGGTCCAGCTGGCTGTCGCTGAAACCCTTGAGGGCCCCGCCTTTCAGATGGTCATAGTTCTTGGCTGTATAGGCCATGAAATCCTCCGTCCACTTGCGCGCTCGCGCCGGTTTAATCCTACCCGGTTTTTTGCTGGAGGTTGCCAAATGATTATTAGAATGCGGGCTCGGAGTAGATAGCCCGGCTGGACTGGAACGCGGCGGGCGGTTCGGCCAGCCACAGCCCGCCCAGGATCATCGTGCTCACCGGCACGTCGGGCGTCTTCACGCCCCGGTGCGACATGCAGGTGTGGACCGCCGTCAGCTTCACGCCCCAGGCGGCGGGGCGCAGGTGCTCGGCCAGGGCCCCGGCGATCTGGTGGGTCATGCGTTCCTGGACCTGCAGCCGGTTGGCGAAGCCCTGCACCACCCGCACCAGTTTGGACAGGCCCACGGTGCCGCCGGCCCCGGGCAGGTAGCCGATGGTGGCGAAGCCGGAGAACGGGGCCAGGTGATGCTCGCAGGTGCTCACGAAGGGCACCCGTTCCAGGATCACCGGGCACGGGCTGAGTTCCCCGGGGAGCGGGCGCAGTTCCTCGGCCGGGTCCATGGCGTAGCCCGCCAGACGCTCCGCCCAGTAGTCCGCCACCCGGGCGGGGGTCTCCTTCAGCTCCGCGGCCTCCGGATCGAAGCCCAGGCTTTCCAGCAGGGCCCGCACGGCCAGGACCGCTTTTCCACTATTGAAGGTCATGATTCCCCCCGGCATTGCTACCAGGGTGCCACCGTTGCCGGGCTCCGGGGGCTTTTTAGGCGAGCAGGCTCAGGATGGTCGGGTTCGAGGCCGCGAGCATCGCCTGCTGGAGCGCGGCCGGCGAGGCCTGATCCTGGCTGGGGGCGGTCGGGGCGGTGGCGGCCGAAGCGGCGGGCACCGCGGTGGTCTGGGTGCCGGTGTCGGCGATGGTGGTGGTCGGGGTGGAGGAGGGGCTGGTCTGGGCCGCCGGCGTCGCGGCCGGGTAGGCCTGCTGGGCCTGGTAGGCGGCGATGGCCACGGCGGTGTTGCCGTTGATCGCCGTGCTGAACCCCTGGAGCCCGCTGCCGCTGCTGGAGCTGTTGCCCAGGCTGGCCAGGAGCGAGGTGGCCGAGGTGAGGTCCAGGCCCCCGAAGGTGCCCGAATTCTGCAGGCCGGGAACAGCGCTGGACTGGGTTCCGGAGGCTGCCTGGGTGGCCTGGTTGACGGTGGTGATGCCGCTCACCAGGGCGCCGACGGCGGAAGCGCCGGCCAGGCCGGCCAGGGGGTCGCTGCTGTCGGGCCCGGTCGCCGCCGACAGGGCGGAGTAGGTCTGGGCCAGGGCCTGCTGCACCGCGGCCGACTGACCGCTGCTCTGCAGGGTGGTCTGGTAGTTGTAAAGGCTCGCGGTGGTGGCCGATCCGATGTCCATGACAGTTCCTTCCCTAGGTATATCGGCAGCTGGGGCTCGTGGCAAAAGGGAAATTTATGGGATCATCGCTGGGGAGCGAAGCCATGAGTGAAACCAAGGTCACCTACGCGGCGGCGGGCGTGGACATCAACCGCCAGGACGATGCCCTGGCCCGGATCAAGCCTTGGGTCAAGGGCACGCGGACCGCCGGCGTGCGCAGCGACATCGGCCTGTTCGGGGGCCTGTTCTCCGCCCAGTTTCCGGAACCGCGGCCGATCCTGGTGAGTTCCATGGACGGAGTGGGCACCAAGATGAAAGTGGCCCGGCTGGCCGGCACCTGGGACACGGTGGGGGCCGACCTGGTGAACCACTGCATCAACGACATCCTGGTCCAGGGGGCCCGGCCGCTGTTCTTCCTGGACTACGTGGCGGCCCAGCGCCTGGAGCCGGCCGTCATCGAGCAGATCATCAAGGGCATGGCCCGCGCCTGCCAGGTCTCCGGATGCGCCCTGCTGGGCGGGGAGATGGCGGAGATGCCCGGCGTCTATGCCGAGGGCGAGGTCGACGTGGCCGGCACCATCGTCGGGGTGGTGGACGAGGATCTGCTGCTGCCGGACACCGGGGCCATGGCCGAAGGCGACGTGCTGATCGGCCTGCCGTCCTCAGGGCTGCACACCAACGGCTACTCCCTGGCGCGCAAGGTCTGCTTCGAACTGGAAGGCCTCAAGGTGGACGATCCGCTGCCCGGAACCGGCCAGACCGTCGGCGCGGCCCTGCTGGCCGTGCACAAGAGCTACCTGGAGCCGGTGCTGCCGCTTGTGCGGGAGCGCAAGCTGGTGGCCATGGCGCACATCACCGGCGGCGGGCTCACCGACAACCTGCCCCGGGTGCTGCCCGGGCATCTGGACGCGGCCATCGACACCGGATCCTGGACCGTGCCGGTGCTGTTCCAGTTCCTCATCGCCAAGGCCGGCCTGCCCCTGGCGGACGCCCGCCGCTCCTTCAACCTGGGGGTCGGGATGGTGCTGATCGCCCGGGCCCAGGACGTCCCCGAGCTGCTGGCGCGCCTGGGCGCCGCCGGGGAAGCGCCCTGGGTCATGGGCACGCTGGTCAAGGGCCAGGGTGTGGTGCGCTATCAATAGCCTGGTCCGGGCCCTGGTCCAGCCCGCCACCCCCGGCCCCCGCAAGGACCGGGTGGAGTCCCTGGACATGCTCCGGGGCCTGATGGCCCTGGCGGTGGCGTTCTACCACTTCACCATCTGGTACCCGGTGTTCCAGCCGGGGCGCTTCATGGCCTACACCGCGGCCAAGGCCGGCCACTACGGGGTGGAGGGCTTCTTCATCATCAGCGGCTTCTGCTTCTTCCACATCTACGGCCCGGACAGCTTCCGCGGCACGGGGCTCAGGGACTTCCACATCAAGCGCTTCCTGCGCATCGCCCCGCTCTACTACCTCGCCGTGACCCTGAACGTGGTGCTGGGCCTCGCGGTGGGGCCCGGGGTCACGGCGCGCATGCTCCTGGAGAACGCCACGCTCACCTTCGGGCTGTTCCACCCCAACCACTCGCTGGTGCTGGGGGGCTGGTCCATCGGCATCGAGTACGTGTTCTACCTGGTGTTCCCGGCCCTGGCCTGGGCGGCCGCGCGCTACCGGCCCTTCCTGGCCCTGGCCGCGCTGGTCACCCTGCTGTTCTCGGTGCAGTACACCCTCTACCTGGTGCCCGCCGCGTCCATGGAGGGGGACCTGAAGTTCCACACCTACGTGCAGATCGCCAACCACGGCTTCCTGTTCTTCCTGGGCGGGCTGGTGGCCCAGGCCCGGGCGCGGATCCCCTGGCGCTTCACCCGGACCTCCTTCCTGGTGCTGGGGGCGGCCCTGGCCCTGGTGTTCAGCCGCTACATCCGCAATTTCTACGATCACTTCGTGGTCATGGAAGGGCCGCCGCGCTACGCCTTCGCCTTCCTGTGCCTGGCCTTCGTGGCCCTGTTCGCCTTCCGGGATTTCCCGGCCTCGAAGCTGAAGCGGGCCGGGCTCTACCTCGGCGAGATCAGCTATTCGGTCTACCTGATCCACCCGTTCGCCCAGGAGGCCCTGCTGCGCCTGGCCCCGGCGGGGCTGGCGCCGGCGCTCGGCTTCGGCCTGGGCCTGGCCGGCACGCTGGCGCTGGCGACCCTGACCCATCGCTGGATCGAGCGGCCGGCCATGGAGCTGGGCCGGAGGCTGACGGCAAAGACGTGACCAGCCACGGATGCCGCGTTGAAGTGATCCGCTAACGCCTGGCTTGGTATTCATGAACCTCCAGGTGGGCCTCGGCCGCCTTGGGCATGGCTGGCTTGATAACAAGCCGGTCCTGCCCGTGAAAGGCGGATATGATTAGCCATTCAGCAATAGACCATCCATGAAATGAGAACCTTGATTCGCCGAGGAGGTACGGGCCATGGACTGGTCTGGCGTCAGGTACTGGTATGACGGTCTGGAGCCGCGGGACAAGTGGTTGCTGGCCAGCCTGATCGCCCTGGCCTTGCTGTTCCTGACCCCCTGGCGCAAACACCTCGCCACCGAGGGCGCCGTGCAGCCGAAGGAAGGGGAGGCGTACCTGCTCCTTGCTCCGGGACCGGGCAGTGTCAAGGAAGTGCGGGCGTTGAAAGGCAAGGTCCTTGCGGCCGGGGAGTTGGCCTTCTCCTATGTGCCGCAGGTGGAACCCCCCAGCTATGCGCCGCAAGCCTACCTCCCGGGCTATGCCTATAATTCAATGCCCTACCAGGAAGATGAACGAAAAATTCGGGAGCGCTATGCCCGGGAAATCACCGAAGCGAATTCATACATAACTTCCACTCAGCAGCAGTTGAACCGAGCCTACTCAGAGCAGGTCCGCTTGCCCAGGGGCGGTATTTCCTATGATGTGCAACTTGCGCAAAATGCCCTGGTCAGGGCCCAGCAGGCCCCGAATGAACTCAGGGGGAAAATGGAGCAGGAACTCGCCGCGTTGAGGGTCCAGCGCGACGCCTACGTCAAGCTGAACCAATCCGCCCAGGCCCAGCTGTACGCCAGGCCCATGGTCGGCACCAACAATGCCGGCGACCTGACGGTCACCGTCAACGACCGGGTCTGGGTGCAGTCCACGACGCTCCGGAGCGGCGCGGTCATCCGTGCCGATCAGGAGTGCGCCACGCTGGTGCCGGAGCAGGCCGCCTTCGAGGTCCTGGCGGCCATTCCCGTGGGCTTTGCCGGGGAGATCCGCCAGGGCATGGCGGCCACCCTGGAAGTCACCGGCTGGCTGCGGGATGCCGAGCGCATTCCGTTGCATTTGACCAGGGTGGGGAACCGCAACCTGGAGCAGGAGGAGATCGCGGCGCTCAGGCGCGGACCGGAGCCGGGCGGCCCGTTCGTGCTCGCCACTTTCGAACTGGAGCATGCGGATGGCCGGCTCTTCCCGCCGCCCGATCACTGCCAGCTCGAGATGATGGGGAGCCGCCGCTGTCTCCTGCAGCGGATTTTCCGGTAGCCGCCATGGGGGTCATTTCGGGACCGCCTTGCCCGGCCTGAAGGCCGACGGCAGGGCCAGGGGGCCGCTGCGCCACAGGGCCCGGGCCAGGGGCGGCAACTCCCGGCGGTGCGCCCACAGCAGGACGCCGGCCAGGAGGAAGTAGAGGCCGGATAGGATCAGCCGCGCGGACGGGGCGGTGAACGGGAACTGCACCAGGAACAGGCCCAGCAGGGCCACGCCTTCCCAGCGCTTCATGCTGAGCTTGGAGAGCATGGCGAAGCCCATGAGGGTCTGGGCGGCCGTGAGCCAGAACTCCTCCACCTGGCGGACATCGAAGGGCAGGTGGCCGTGGCCGCCGCCGAGCAGGTGGGCCAGGGGCAGGCCGCCCACCAGCAGGGTCCACTGGTTCACCTTGCTGGACAGCAGGGTGCCCAGGGCGGTGTCCGCCTCGCCGCGCAGGGCCAGCAGCGCCGCCACCAGGAATTCCGGCGCCTCGGTGGCCAGCGGCGCCACCCACTGCACCAGGAGGAACTCGTCCAGCCCCAGGGCGCGCCCGCCGTCCAGCAGGGCGTTGGCGAACGGCTTGGCCACCAGCACGACGATGAACGCCGACCACACGAAGATGAAGGTGAGGGTGAGCCGGCGCCGGCTCCAGGACAGCGCGCCGAGTCTGGCGGCGGTTCCGACCAGCGCGGGTTCCGAGCGCTCCTCCTTGGCCAGGCGCCAGAGATACAGCGCGTACAGGCCGATCAGCACCACGCCGTCGGTCCAGTGGATGCCTCTGCGCAGCGGGAAGGAGATGGAATACAGGCTGGCCAGCCCCAGGAAGGCCAGTTCCACCCGGCGGCTGGGCTTGATCCTCAGCTCGGTCACCGGCTGGCCGGCGCGCCGGCCCCAGACCATGAGCAGAAGCAGCACCAGCGGCCAGCCCAGGCCCAGCAGCAGTCGGTTGCTGCCGGTCATGTTGGCGGCGGCGTAGCGGGCCAGTTCGTGGTGGTGGCCGGAGGAAAAGGCGAAATACAGGTCCACGGCGTATTCGGGCAGGATCGAGATCAGGGCCAGGATGGCGGTGGCGAGGCTGGCGCTGATGTCCTGCTGCACCGCCTCCGCCGCCCAGCACAGCAGGAACGAGGAGGCCACCACCGCGCCGCCGTAGATGGCCACGCTGGCCAGCGGCGGGGGATGCAGGCCCAGGGCGCGCAGGGCCACGGCCGGAACCGCCAGCAGGACCACCAGCCAGATCTTCCACCACCACCGCTCAAGCATGGTCAGCGCTTCTTTTTCTTCTTGCCCTTGTCGCCGCCGAACACCTTGGCCAGGAAGCCCTCTTCCGGCTCAGCCACCGTGCCGCTGGCCACGTCGTCGTCCAGGAGCCGGCGCACCAGGTCGGTCTGCTCGGCTGATAGCTTGTGCGGCACCGCCACCCGCAGGTGCAGGTAGAGGTCGCCGCGGCCGGCGCCCCTCAGGCGGGGCACGCCGGCATTGGCGATCTTGACCACCTTGTCGGCCTGGGTGCCGGCCGCGACCTTGAGGCTGTCGTTGCCGTAGGGGGTCTTGACCGGCAGTTCGCCGCCCAGCACCAGGAGCGGCCAGGGGACCTCCTGCTTGCGGTGCAGGTCGACGCCGTCCCGCTCGAACTGGGGATCGTTCTCCACGTCGAAGACGATGAACAGGTCGCCCGGGCCGCCGCCGCTGACTCCGGACTCGCCTTCGCCCTGCACCCGCAGGCGCTGGCCCCGGTCCACCCCGGCCGGGATGCGGAAGCGCACCTTGGCGCGCTTCTGCAGCCGCCCGCCGCCGCGGCAGGTGCCGCACGGGCTGGGGATGATCTGGCCGCGCCCTTCGCAGCGCGGGCATGGGACGTACATCTGCAGGAAGGCCTGGCGCACCGCGATCTGGCCGTTGCCCCGGCACTGGGGGCAGACCTGGGGGCTGGTGCCGGAGGCGCAGCCCGAACCCTTGCACTCGCCGCAGCTTTCCAGCCGGGGAATCTCGATCTCCTTGGCCTCCACCCCGAACAGGGTGTCCTGGAAACTGATGCGCAGGGTGTACTGCAGGTCGGAGCCGCGCTCGCCGCCGCCGGAGCGGCGCCGGCCGCCGCCGCCGAAGATGTCGCCGAAGATCCCGCCGCCGAAGATGCCGCCGAAGATGTCCTGGAAATCCGCGAACTGGTTGGGGTCGAACTGGAAACCGCCGCCGCCGTTGTTGCCGACCCCGGCATGGCCGAACTGGTCGTACTGCCGGCGCTTGTCGGCGTCGGACAGGATGGCGTAGGCTTCGGCCGCCTCCTTGAACTGCTCTTCGGCGGCCTTGTTTCCCGGGTTCTGGTCCGGATGGAACTGCATGGCCAGCTTCCGGTAGGCTTTCTTGATCTCGTCGAGGGGGGCTTCCCGGCCCACGCCCAGGATTTCATAGTAATCACGCTTCATGAATCCAGGTTACCAGGATCGGCACTCAGTTGTCCTGGGCCTCTTTCTCCTGGTCAAGGGCCGCCATCATGGCTTCGCTCGCGGCCAGCACGGCGTTGGTGAGGATCTTCTGGACCTCGAGCAGGCTGGCCTCGGCGTTCTTGAGCGCGGGAGTGTCCTTGCTGCCCACCGCGTTGCGCACCGAGGCCAGGGTGTCCCGCACCTTGACCTGGTCTTCCAGGCTCAGGAACTTGCCGCATTCGGTGAAGCTCTTGTCGCAGGAGTAGAGCAGCCCTTCGGCGGAGGCGATGTACTTCAGCTCGTCCCGGCGCTGGGAGTCGGCGCTGGCGTTGGTCTGGGCCTCGCGCAGCATGGCCTGGATCTCCAGTTCGGACAGGCCCGAGGAGGGCCGCATGCTCATGCTCTGCTCCAGGCTGGTGAGCAGGTCCTTGGCCGACACCTTGACGATGCCGTTGGAATCGATGTCGAAGGTCACTTCGATCTGCGGCGCGCCCTTGGGCAGCGGCGGCAGGTTGATGAGGTCGAACCGGCCCAGGCTCTTGTTGTGCTCGGCCAGTTCCCGCTCGCCCTGGAGCACGTGCACCTCGACCCGGGCCTGGTTGTCCATGACCGTGGTGAACACCCGGCTGTCCCGGGTGGGGATGGTGCTGTTGCGCTGGATGATCTTCACGTAGCCGCCGCCCTGGGTCTCGATGCCCAGGGACAGGGGGGTCACGTCCAGCAGCACCAGGTCCTTCACTTCGCCGGTGAGCACGGCGCCCTGGATGGAGGCGCCGGCGGCCACCACCTCGTCGGGGTTGATGTCCCGGTTCGGCTCGCGGCCGAAGAACTCCTTGACCATCTGCTGCACCAGGGGCATCCGGGTCTGGCCGCCCACCAGGATCACTTCGTCCACATCCCCGGGCTTCTTGTTGGCCTGGCCCAGCGCGTCCTTGACCGGGATCATGGTGCGGGCCACCAGGTCGGTGACCATGCCCTCCAGCTGCTCCCGGGTCAGGGTGGCCTCGAGGTGCTGCGGCCCGGTGGGGCCCTGGGCGATGAACGGCAGGCGCACCTCCACCCGGTCCAGGGTGCTCAGTTCGCACTTGGCCTTTTCCGAGGCTTCCTTGAGCCGCTGCAGGGCCATCCGGTCCTTGGTCAGGTCGATCCCGGTGGTGCCGCGGAAGTGGTCCACCAGCCACTGCAGGATGGCCTGGTCGAAGTCCTCGCCGCCCAGGAAGGTGTCGCCGCTGGTGGACAGCACCTCGAACACGCCGTCGTTCATCTCCATGACGGTGAAGTCGAAGGTGCCGCCGCCGAAGTCGTAGATGGCCAGGATCTGCCGGAGCCCCTTCTTGTCCAGGCCGTAGGCCAGGGCCGCCGCGGTGGGCTCGTTGATGATGCGCAGCACGTTGAGCCCGGCGATGCGCCCGGCGTCCTTGGTTGCCTGGCGCTGGGCGTCGTCGAAGTAGGCCGGCACCGTGATGATCGCGTCGACCACCTCTTCGTGCAGGAAGGCTTCGGCCGAGGCCTTCAGCGACTTGAGCACGATCGCCGAGATCTCCGGGGGCGCGTAGGAGCGCTCGCCGACCCCCAGCCAGGCGTCGCCGTTGGGCGCCTTCACCACCGGGAAGGGCAGCCGCTTCAGGGCGTCCTGCACCCTGGGCGAATCGAACCGCTGGCCGATCAGGCGCTTGACCGCGAACAGGGTGCGGGCCGGATTGGTGACCGCCTGGCGCTTGGCGATGTGGCCGACCAGGACATCCCCCTTGCCGGTGAAGGCCACCACGCTGGGCGTGGTGCGGCTGCCCTCGCGGTTGGGAATCACCCGGCGCTCGCCGCCTTCCATGACACAGGCGCAGCTGTTGGTGGTGCCCAGGTCGATTCCGATCAGCTTGCCAGCCATTGAAAACTCCGGGTCATGGGTGCTTACTGAATGGGTAGGTCGGATGCCTGATCGGGTTCGGTGGCGGTGTGGTTCACGATCACCCGGGCCGGGCGCAACAGCAGGTCCCCGAGCATGTAGCCGCGCTCATAGACCGCCGCCACGGCGCCGTCGGCCAGGCCGGGCTGGCTGGTGGTGGTGAGCGCCTCGGCGTGCATGGCGTCGAACGGATCGCCCACCTTCACGTCCACCCCGGTCACCCCGGCCTTGCGCAGGGATTCCAGGAGCTGTTTGTAGATCAGGCCGATGCCGTTATGGAAGTCCTCGACGTTCGAATAGTCCGAAGCGAGGCAGCGTTCGAAATTGTCCACCACGGGCAGCAGCTCCAGCAGCAGCTTCTTCTCGGCCAGGGTGACCGCGAGCCGGGTTTCCCGGCCCACCCGGTTCCTGTGGTTGGCGAAATCGGCCAGCAGGCGATGGTGCTTGTCCTTCTGCTCCGCTTCCTGCTTTTCCAGTTCCGCGATGCGTTGACGGGCCTTGAACAGACTTGCCTCCATTTCTTCCTGGGAATGCCTGCCGGTCTCCCGCTGGGCCGAGGCTTCCGGGGTGGATTCGGCCACCTCGTCGGCCAGGGCCTGGAGGTCGTTCACCTCTTCGAATTCGGCGAGGTCGAGATCGATGGTGGGTTCCACCTCCGGGCGGTCCTCCTCGGATGCCGGGCTCAGGGGTTTGTGGTTCGAGGTTTCATTCATTGAACGCTCTATATAAAATAGTTGTTAAGGTTGCATCAGGCGCTGTTGGGTTCGCGCCGGTGGATCTCATCGGACCACCATGCGAGGCTACCCACCAGCTTTACATAATCCATGCGCAACGGGCCGACCAAGGCGAAGGTGATGTGCTGATTCTTGCGTACCGTCACGGTGCGCAGGGCGGTGGCCAGGGGCATTTCAGTGAAGTACGGATTCTCGGTGCCCAGCAGCAGCTGCACGTCCCGGGTCGCGGCCTGGGCGAAGGCGTTGAGCAGGTGGGCCAGCCGCTCGTGCTGCTCGAAGGCCTCCACCAGGCTGCGGAAGCGGAGGGCGTCGCCGAATTCCGGGATCCGGCCCAGCAGGCCCAGCCCGGCCACCACCACCGGGGAGCTGCTGCGCTGCACCGGCAGGTTCATGCGCTGCGCCAGCGCCGCCAGCCGTTGGCGGATCTGCTGGGTCTGGTCGGCCTTTTCCTCCACGGCGGCGATCAGCCGGTCGCGCATCTCGCGCAGGGAGCAGCCGGCGAAGTGGGTGGTGGCGAAGTTGCCCAGTTCCACCAGCACCTCGTTGGGGAAGGACCAGGTGTTCTCCATGACCTGGTGCTCGACCTCGCCGTCGGTGCCGACCCAGACCGTCACCAGCTTGCCGCCGCCGATGGCGACGAACTCCAGGCGCACCAGGCGGCTGGTGGCCAGGTGGGTGGGCAGGGCCACGCAGATGCCTTCCATGGCTTCGGAGAGCACCTTGCTGGCGTGGCGCACCCACTGGGCCTCGCCCTCGGGGTCGCCCATGCCTTCGAACGCCGCGGACAGCCTGGCGCCCATGGCCGGGCCGGGCTCGGTGGCCTTGACCCAGCGGTCCACGTAGTAGCGGTAGGCCTTTTCGGTGGGGACCCGGCCCGCGGAGGTGTGCGGCTGGTAGACCAGGGTCTCCTCCTCCAGGTCCGACAGGACGTTGCGGATGGTGGCGGAGGACAGCGATCCGGGCAGCAGCTTGGCCAGCAGCCGCGATCCCACCGGCTCCCCCTGGACCAGGTAGGTCTCGATGAGGGTCTTCAGAACCGATTCGCTGCGGGGTGAAAGACTAATGGCCACTAGGACCTTCCGTACGGAAGTGCCATGGGCGGGATCGTCCATGGATCAAAAGCTAGTTTGGATCAACTGGGCGGCAGCCGCCACGGGTACATGCATATCCTTTATATAGAGCAGCTCCATGGGCCGCTTCAGTTACTCTAAAATACCATATGCGCGCCGATCCCCTTGCCTCCATCTGCGACGTCTGCCGCCGCCTCCATGCCCGGAACCTCCTGGCCGCGGCGGACGGCAACGTCAGCGCGCTGCTCGGCGACGGCCGGATCGCCATCTCCCCGTCCGGGGTGGCCAAGGCCGGCCTGGAGCCGGGTGACCTGGCCTTCATGGACCGGGACGGCACCGTGCTGGCCGGGCGTCCCAGCTCGGAGCGGCTCATGCATCTGGCGGTCTACCGGGCCTGTCCCGAAGCCCGGGCGGTGGTGCACGCCCATCCGCCCACGGCCATCGCCTGGAGCCTGGCCTTTCCGGATCTGGACTTCCTGCCCGGCGACGCCCTGCCGGAAGTGATCCTGGCCGCCGGGAGCATCCCCATCGTGCCCTACGCCCGCCCCGGCACCGCGGCCATGGGCGAGAACCTCGCGCCGTTCCTGCCGGAGCACCGGCTCATGGTCCTGGCCCGGCACGGCGCCCTGGCCTGGGGCGAGACCCTGGAAGAGGCGTACAACGGCCTGGAGCGGCTGGAGCACGCCTGCCAGATCCTGAAGGCGGCGCACGAACTGGGCGGAGCCCGGCCCCTGCCGGGGCCCGAGCTGGAGGCCCTGCGCGAGGCCCGCCGCCTGGGCGGCAGGAGGCTGCTGTGAAACCGATGGACTCCATGGCCCTGCGCCATGATGGCCGGACCTTGTGGATCCTGGACCAGACCCTGCTGCCGGACCGGGAGGTCTGGTGTGATGCGGGCGACCCCGCGGTCATGATCGGGCACATCCAGCGCCTGGCCGTGCGCGGCGCGCCGCTGATCGGGGTGGCCGCCGCACTGTCCCTGGCCTGCATGGCCGAAGCCGGCGCCGCCCCGGCCGCCCTGGCCCGGGCCGCGGCCGCCCTGCGCGCCGCCCGGCCCACCGCGGTCAACCTGATGTGGGCCATGGACCGCATGGCGGCGGTCCTGGAAGCCGGTCCGGCGCGCCTGGGGGCCGAGGCCGAGGCCATCTTCACCGAGGACGTGGCCCTGTGCGAGGCCATGGCCCGGCACGGGCTGACCCTGTTCGGCCCGGGCGAGGCGGTGCTGACCCACTGCAATTCCGGCGGACTGGCCACCGCCGGCATCGGCACCGCCCTGGGGGTGATCCGCCGGGGGTTCGAGGCCGGGCTGGTGCGCCACGTGTTCGTCGACGAGACCCGCCCGCTGCTGCAGGGGGCCCGGCTCACCGCCTGGGAACTGGCCCGGCTGGACATCCCGCACACCCTGATCACCGACAGCATGGCCGCCATCCTGATGCGCGACGGCCGGGTGCAGCGGGTGCTGGTGGGCGCCGACCGGGTCGCCCGCAACGGTGATTTCGCCAACAAGGTCGGCACCTACGGGCTGGCCGTGCAGGCCCGCCACCACGGCGTGCCGTTCCATCCTGTGGCGCCCTGGTCCACGGTCGACCTCCAGTGTTCGGACGGCCAGGCCATCCCCATCGAACAGCGCGACCCGGCCGAGGTGCGCGGCTTCGGCGCCTGCCGCTGGGCCGCGCCGGCGACCCCGGCGTTCAATCCGGCCTTCGACGTGACCCCGGTCCAGCTGATCACCAGCCTGGTTCTGGACCGCGGCGTGCTGGGCCGGGAAGCCCTGGAGGCGAGGGGGCTTTAGCTCGCGTGCCGGAGGTGGCGCAGCCAGGCGGCGGCCCCGAGGAAGCGCACCGCGCCCTGCTCGCGAACCAGGCACCAGCAGCCCGAGGGCGCCATGCGCGGGGCATGGCAGGAGCCGGCGGTGTAGTGGAGCCAGGCGCCGGGCCCGTATTCCTGCCCCCGGTCCTCCAGGCCGCCGTCCAGGACCAGGATGCTTTCGGAGCCCAGGTGCCGGTGGGGGGTGAAGGTGGAGCAGGGCGGCGCATAAACCAGCAGCAGCCGCACGGACTTGCGCGGGTCCTCGAGCAGTTCGGCCCTGCGGATCCCGCCTTCGGTCTCCTGCCAGCGCCACTGCTCCGGGGGGGGGAGGCGGTCCAGGGTGTCCTGGGGCAGGGGCCAGGGCCCGGCCGGGGCGGCGCCCCGG
>Ga0316229_1000904_pt1 | contig 34465 bp, 19 predicted proteins | sample TBH18023metaG_FD_206011 | JGI IMG/M metagenome (GOLD analysis project Ga0316229, IMG submission 206011) | Freshwater microbial communities from Trout Bog Lake, Wisconsin, USA - TBH18023 | ecosystem: Environmental > Aquatic > Freshwater > Lake > Hypolimnion/Profundal zone | place: USA: Wisconsin... | reverse complement strand
GATCTGCTCTACCTGGCGTCGGTGCCCGAGCCGCAAACCTGGGCACTCGTAGCGGGCGGCGTCGGTTTGCTCGGCTTGGTGCAACGTCTCCGCCGCCGGGCTCAAAGCTAGACGGTCCTCGAACGGTGGCCCTCAACTTCCGGACGCTGTGTAGTCAACTTATTAGGGAAACAGGTCCAAGCTCATTAGGCGCACCTCATTTAAAATCGATTCTCTGGTTTACGAAAATCGTAAAGCGGTTGGCGAAGTGGGTTGTAACGGTTCGAATCCTATCAATTCGGGCGCTTCTCTTTACAGGGAATCGTTCTCGGTTAACAGCAAATCCACCTAGCGAAGACTTGGTCGCAATCTACGGGAGTTCCGATTTCGGAGCTTCGAACTGGACTCTTTTTGCCACCCGAGGGAGCCTATGGAAAATACGACGGAAACTTAGTGGCTCAAGAGTGGGACCGGATGAGGCTCAAAACTCATCACTATTCCCGCCGGATTGGGGAAAATAGCATCCGTTGCGCTGGAAGATGTAGCGTAACCGCCCCCTGGCCTGGCGAAGTTTGCGACGAACGTATCATTGATGTGTCCGCTACCATAGCGTTTCGCATCGACCATTGTGCCGAGCAACGGAAAATTATCTGCGACATCGCGCATGAAATTGTGAGAGGGAGTTAAAGATCGCTCTGCCATGGTGGTTTGTTTTTATAGACCCATTGGTAATAGTCGGCCCGGGTGAGCAACGATGCCGCTTCGGCGTCGAGAAGCACCTTCGCCCGTGAATGGAATTGCAAAAGCGAGCCTGGTACCGAGGCCGTCACCGGTCCTTCCACGCTTTCTGCCACCGCTTGCGCTTTTCGTTTACCAAAGGCCAGCAGCAGGCACATCCGGCTGTTCATAATGGTGCCGAGCCCCATTGTGATCACGTGATGCGGAACTTCCCGGTCATCGGTGAAGTAGCGCGCATTATCGTTCCGGGTCCGCTCGGTGAGCGTTTTAATGCGGGTGTGCGAAGAGAGCGAGGAACCGGGTTCGTTGAAACCAAGGTGCCCGTCCGATCCGAGGCCGAGGATCTGCAGGTCGATGCCTCCGGCGTCATAGATTCCCTTTTCGTAAGCATCGCAATACGCGGGCACGTCCCTGGCCAGTCCGTCGGGAATATGAATCCGATCACGTGAAATGTTCACATGGGTAAAAAAATTCTCCTCCATAAATCGGTGATAGGAAGCCGGGTGTGCGGGATCAAGGCCGATGTATTCGTCCAGATTGAAGGTGGTCACCCTGCTGAAATCGAGATGATCGACGCTGTGCATCCGAGCCAGTAATTGATAAAGTTTGCAAGGAGTGCTTCCTGTCGCCAATCCGAGCACAGAATCCGACTTTGCGCGTAATTGGTGGGCAACCAATCGTGCGGCGACTTCGCTGGCTTCTTCGGCAGTGGGCAAAATGATGACTTCCATGGCGATCTTCTAGTGTCCCATACGGTGTTGTAATTTGGTGATGACCTCATCGCGGAAACGCGCGATCAATTCACCTACGTAAACAGCAGTATCGAGCGACTCGTCACGCACCAGCGGAGTAAGGTCCATCGCAAAGGAAATGCTGTCAGAACGATCCACTGCATGCGATTCGAAGAACGTGGCATTGGCACGACGACGTCCCATCACGCCCAGGTCATAGCGTTTTCCACCCACGATTTGGGAATCGAAGACCCCGTTGAGAGCAGTTGCCAGATTTTCGTGAAAACTCACGTCGTGAACCACCTTTGCCGTATCAGGGATCCAGTCGAGATTACGCCAGACTTCGCAACCGTAAACGGCCTTGGCTCGCTGCTCCAATGGCAGGGCTCGCATCGCTTGGATGACGGTCACGGCCACTCCGATATGCGTGTCGTGTTTGTCAGCAGGATTATGGGTGTAAACTACGCGGGGAAGAGTGGCACGCAGCACCTCAACAAGGTCATTCCGCAACGACGTGTTGTGCGGATCTTTCACCTCGGAACTTGGGTAATCAAGCTGAATCATTGCTCCATACTGGCCGATTTGCGCAGCGAGATTTTGCTCCTTCCGGCGGATTGCCCGCATCTGTTCATCGCTAAACTGTGCGTAAGGCCCGATGCGCGCGCTGCCTTCTCCATTCGTGCAGGTGACACCTGCAAACCACTCAGTGTCATTTTGATAGCAGGCAAGAATTCCATGGAATGCCATGAACTCGAGGTCGTCCTGATGCGCTCCGATACCGAGATGTGTGACACGGGACAGGGCCTCAGACTCGACGAGGCCATCGGGGATGAAGAGTTCAGCAGTGGGATTGTTATAGCGCATTTTGAATCAGGGGTTGAGTTTGGGAAGACTGGCGGCCGCCACGGCCTGGCCGACTCGTCGGCTTTTCTCGTCGGGAACATTAAGGGTGATCCGGTCGGCGAGTTCGGGGAACCGGGACTGTAATACGTCGCGGGCACAACTTGCGACCACATTGCCCCCCTTGCCGGATGTAACCCGGCCAAGCAGAAGGACATCATCAAAGTCATAGAACTCTGCATAGTGTGCAATCGTATAGCCCAGACAGATACCAATGGTTTGGAAGATACGCTCGGCGCGTGAATCCTCTTCGACCATTAGGCGTTGCACCTCTTTCAGCCGCCCCGGCAACCCCATGGCTGACGACAATTCGATACCCGAGGCAGGCAGCAAGCGGTTTACAGCCTGTTGGGAGAAATACAGCGCACCAACACCCCTGTCGCCGGACCATTCATCGGCCCCGGATTTCGGCGAATAATCAACAGGCGCGAATGCCAGCTCATTGAGCCATCCAGTGATACGGCCGCTACGGTCAATGAACCCGGCGGCTTCGCTCGATCCCATGGCAATGCCAAGAATCGCATTCTTTCCCAGTGACATGGCACCGGCCAGTGCGGTCACGTCCCCATCATTGACGACTTTGACCGGGATGCGCCATTCGTGCGCGAGACGTTTAAACATTCCTCGCACTTCATTTGTAAACCGGTCTGGAGGAACAGAGCGAAAGAGCGAGGCGATCTTTATTTCGTTATCGACAATGACACCTGCCGAGCTGCCACCGATAGCATCCACTCTCGGAAGCTTTTCCGCAGCGGCCCGCAGGCCTGCGTTGAGATGCTTCCAGTGGTAATCCGGGTCGGCTTGTTTCTGCGGTTGCCAGGGGTATTCCTCGCTGAAAACCACTTCACCCTCCCGCACTGCGGATATCTTGTAGTCGCTGGCACCAAGATCAAATCCAATGCGACACCCATCAAGATGCCCGCCCAGCGCACTCCCAGACTCATTGGCAGCCGGAACTGCTTCGGCGGCGCAGTGCACCACTTCAAACGATTTGTCATAGACGCGTTCCATCAATTCTACATCAAAAGCACGTAATCCGGTTCGAGAATAATTTCTGAGAAGAAAATTTGCAATGGATGCCGGGCCGCCAACGGTGAGTTTCCATCCGCCACGCGACCAGAGGAGAAACTTTACAATGCGCTCGACGTAACGCGGGGTGTCGGGATCATTTTCTACGATGCATGTCTTAAAATGAGAGACGAGACCAGATTCGCGTTCCAGCGCTAGAATCAGAGGCTGACCGGATGCTGCGCGCCCTGCGTAGGCACGATGAAAAAGAACAGGAGCAAGAAATTCGGAGTCAAAAGGTGGTTGCATCGAAGGAATTGAAATGGTTGGAAAATGATTCAATGGCTCCCGGAGCTTTCAAGTTGTGAGATGCCACTAGAGAGGGACTCGGCCAAAATCTTTCCGTTTAGTTCTGCCGCCGTGGAAGCAGGGGCATAATTTTTCTTGGTGAAGAGCATAGCTTTCATGGTGAATAAAGTGGTTATTATATTTTTCGTGTAGGTTTAATGGAACCACTGAATTATTAACCACCGCGTCCTGCAAGGAAAAAGCGTAGGAGTTTCTTAGGATTCCGGTGAAATTATTCGCCTCATCACCTTTCTCAATCTCATAGCCCCGGCAGCGTCTATCACGGTGCCCACGGGTTTGACCTCACCGACTCCCGCCTTACCCTAACCCTGCTCCGGACTAATTCCTGGGGAAAAATCAAACAGCCTATCTCACGACAAAAAGATACATCACAACTTTGTTGACAAATCAAAGTATATCGTCTTTCATCCAGTCGTCAGTGACGACTTTCCCCCGTTCGAAGTGCAGGGATATTCTTTCCGAATCAGAACATCCCGGCCTATATCCGATGGCGATGTTAAAATCTCCAAAGTGAAGTATGACTCATCTCCAACAAATACCCCGCTGGTATCGTGCCGCATTAAGCATTCTGGTGTTTTGTGCCCTGTTCAGCCTGCCGATCCGTGGATGGGCCGGCGGAGGGCCGGCCGGATATATTGTCGTTTATAATCCGCAAGATCTGAATTCTCTCACCATCGCGAATAGCTATGAGCAGATTCGCGGCATTCCCGAACGGAATATGGTGCCGTACGTGTTTCCTGGAACTTTCACCCGGTCCTCGGCGTGGGATTTCGTCTATTCGTTGCGGCAGACGCTCGCGGCAAAAGGAATCGCCACCCAGCTTCAAGGCATCGCTCTCGCCGGCCTGTTTCCGCTGGATAGCGCGCAGAGTGTTGTCCCTGGGAATCTCTTTAGCTTCCCCGCCTTTCTATATCTCTCACCTAATTACAGCCAGGCGAGTTTCCCGACACAAAGCGGGCAGAACAACAATGCCTATCCAAACCTTGTGGATTTTGACGGACCAGCGCCAGCAGGCACGCAAGCAATGGCTGCCTCGACGGTGTTCTACGGTCAAACGTACTGGCCTTGCAGTTTTGTTGGGTTTCCAGGCATTCGGGGGAACGGATTGACCGAGAACCTCGCTTATCTCAACCACGCCAAGGCGGCGGACGGTTCAAAGCCGAACGGCACCATCTATTGGCCGCTCAATTCAGATATTCGCAGCTCCGCCCGCCAGCCTGAAATCGAGGATGTTGCACAAGTGTGGAATGCGCGCGGCATCAAATACTCCATTTCCGGCAACTCAACCACGGCGGGCAACTATTGGGTTGCAAACCAGCCCGACGTGGTGGGCGGGCTTGTGTCGTCGGCGTTGTTTGACACCAAGGCAGGCAATACATTTTTGCCTGGCTCATGGGGGGATCACTTGACCAGCTACGGCGGCATTCTGGATACTTTTACCAGCCAGACGCCTTGCTCGATGTGGATTCGCGCCGGAGCCTATGGCTCTTCGGGGGCGATGTCTGAACCCTATGTAATTGCAGCCAAATTTCCGCATGCGCACATTCATACGCACTTGCATGACGGAGCTTCGATTGCAGAAGCATTTTGGCAGTCGCTACAGGAACCCGCTGAAGTTCTTTGCCTTGGGGACTCTTTGCTTCAGCCATATGCGGATTTCCCGGTGGTCAATGTGACTGCGCCAGCCGATGGAGCGACAGTCAACGGAATCATGCCAATCCTGGCGACGGCTTCACCCACCGGCTCCAAGACGTTGGAGCCGAATCTCGAGCTTTTCATTGATGGGCGGCGTATTGCCATCGGCAGCTCGACGGAAACTGTGAATGCGCCGCGAACAACCAGCGGCTTCAATCTCTACACAGCCACCCTTGCGGATGGCTGGCACGAGGTGCGGGTGGTGGCATATAACGCTGACTCTGTGCGAACGCAGGGAGAGAAGAAGTTCGGAATCATCGTCAACAACGCCAACCAGTCGTTGACGGTGAGCGGCAGCGTGAGCGTGAGCACGAACGGGACGAACAGTTTCACCGTCACGCCGTCGGGATTGGGCGATCTGACTTCACTTACGCTCCAGGCCAATGGTCTGACGTTGGGTTCTCTGCCCGTCGCTGGTGGAACATTGATGGTCAGCGGCACCCTGGTTCCACTGAACGGCAACTGGACAGTTTACGCGGTGGGAACGCGCGCCAACGGGCAGACAATCTGGAGCGCGCCGTTCACGGCAGCCATCACATGCCCGGCGGCTCCCGCCACGGTCAACCCTCCACTGGGGAGCAGCGCCGCCGATGTGCGTGTTTATTATGCCTCCACCACCTATAACACTAACAATTGGTCCGCGACGCCGGATTTTATCGGCGTGCTTCCAGGTGACCCAACCAAGGGGGTTTATCTTACAGGATCGTCGGTTCCCGGCCTCACGGTGCCAAACTGGAACAATTATCCCGGATTTGAACTCAACTTCTACTTTTATGCCCCCATCGACGATTGGTATGAGGTGGGAGTGTATTTCAGCAATTATCGAATATTGAACGGTATCGCATTGGATGGGCAGGATTTGACGCCGACCCTTCGCTATCCTTCTGGTAACAACTGTGCATTTGCCCCGCCAGAGCGTCTTGCGCAGGGATGGCATACGCTCCGCGTTCGAACCATCGGGAATATCAACGCTACCTCTTGCGAGGTTCTGGTGAGAGGTGGAGCGAGCCAGGATTTCGTGCCGTTCAGTCTTGCAAATGTGGCCAACACCGCCACTGGGGCAGCGCCGTCAATTGTCGGAATCACGCCATCGCAGTCGCCGGTCAGCAGCGGCTCGAGCGTGCTGCTCACGGGCAGCGCAACGATTTCAGATGGCAGCGCGCTTAAATATTACTGGACGTTATTGAATGGCGGACAGGCGATGACCACCGGGACGTATAGTTCGACGCTAAATGGAGACGCCTCGCCCGTGACGTTCTCGGCAAATGGCACGACTTCGGGCAGCACGACAGTCACCTTCGTTTACCCGGGTAACTATGTTTTCGGGTTGCGTGTCAGCGGAACGGCAGGCTCTGCCGTGACCAGCAGCTCGCTTTCCGCAGTTCAGACCATCACTTCGAATATGGTGGCTGGCGTCAACGGGATTACTTCGACCTCGAATGCGACCATGCTTCTGAGTCAGCAGATAACCAATGTTTATGCGTACTCCATGGATCAGTTTGGCAGACGCATCACTGTCACGGGCACCAATGGCAGCAATCCGACGGTGCGATGGAGCAGCACCGACCCGCATGGTGTGTTCACGCTTAGCAGCACGAATGGCGAATCTGCGCAGTATAGTTCCGTTTCCGGTTCCGGCACTTTCACGATTACGGCCACTGGAACCAATGGACGCCCGGGTTCCGCCACGGCGAAGGTCACAATGAATCCGAGTAATTCGATCTCCATCGCGCAAGGCACCACCGATTTGTTCATCATGAGCCAAAGTGTCACGGGCCACCCCGTTCAGTTTACCGCCAATGTGCCCAATGCGAATGACCCAGGGAGCGATCAGGTCACCTACCAATGGACCGTTGTTTCGGCGCCCCTTGGACAAACACTAACCCTTGCAGGCAACAATTCCGAGATCAACTCGGGTCTGGCTTCGGGACCCGGCACTTATACGGTGGAACTCGTCGTGACTGGCATGACCGGAACAACTCTCACAGAAACCCGGTCTTTCACCATTGATTCCCTGGGAAATTACGCACCGGTTCCTGAAGCCGATGCCATTTCACCCCAAAATCCAGCCCTTCAGGTGGGCGATACGGTGTTTTTCAGCGATCCCGCGATGAACCTGCAATACATGGACTACCAATGGCAGGTGAGCGTCAATTCCGGGACTACCTGGTTGAATTCCGGGACGATCAATCAGGCGACTTTTGTGTACGGCCCCGTTGCGGCGACGGACAATGGCACAATGGTCCGCATATTGGCCAGTAGCCTCGCTTCCGGCAGCAGTGCCGGCAGTATCCCCTCGAAGCTGAATGTGAGCAATCCTTCCGGCGGTGGAATAGGTATTGCCAATTATATTGACTCCACGGATAGCATTACAGCGGACGTTAACTCCAATAATGCCCTGATAACTGCGGACAACATAGGCACTATTAATTTCCTCGTCCGGCGTTCCGGCCTGAGCAATGGCGCGGTGTCCGTGACCTACAATATATCTCCCCCTGCCAATTCTGTATGGGCTAACGGAGGTGATTATTCCCCGGCGACGTTGGGCACCGATTATACAGCCAGCCTGGTCAGCGGCACACTTCAATGGGCCGCTGGCGATACGACGGATCGCACCGTGCCGGTTACTGTCATCAACAAACCTTCCCTGTCTTTGGCTGCGCTTCAGTTGCAGTTGGGCAACCCGACGGGCGGCGCGACCCTTTCGTCCGTTGATTCCCTGGCTTATGTCTGCATTAACCACGACCCTGCGTGCCAGGTCATATTTAGCAATAATAATGTGACCGTAAATAAGACCAATGGTTCCGTTACGCTCTGGGTTAACCGCGCGGGAAGCACTGCCGGATCCGCTTCCGTCAATTACCAAACGGATATCCCCGACACTCTCTACTACGCAAATCTTCCCAGTTACAATGAAACTGCGGTCGCAGGGAAGAATTACACGGCAACAAGCGGCACCCTTACGTGGGCCAATGGCGACTCGTCGAGCAAACAGATAACCATTCCGATCCTCAACGACGGACTTGTTGACGGAAACCTGCTGTTCACCGTGGGGCTCTCCTCGCAATACACTGCATATACCAGTTCGCTCTCGCTCGACGATGTGTGCTTCGTGACGATCAAGGAAGTGCCTTACCAGCAATGGTTGATGAATTGGTGGCCTGCTTCCATTCCGGTTCAGCCTGCCAATTCGACCACGTCCGGCGGCATCCTCGGTCTGGCACCCCTGTTTTTTTATCGTTTCAGCGAAACCTCTGGCTCGATGGCGGCTGCCGTGGGGCCGACCGGCTCGGTTGCGTTTACAGGGACGCTTTCGGTTACCGGCACGGGTTCTTATGCGTTGGGGCAGGCTGGACCGCGCCCGCCCACCTGGCCCGGCCTTGAAAACGCCAACACCGCGCTTACCTTGACCGCTTCCGGCAGCACGGGAACCCCGGCTCAGTACTCAGGGGGCGCGGCGCTTAATAGCGGGACTGCCAACGGATTGAATTCATATTTGGGGAATGGATTCACCGTCAGCGCTTTTGTCAAAACAAACGTCCAAAACCGTGTGATGACGCTGCTGAGCGGTTCAGCAGGCTCTCACACCCTGTTCCAGGTCACGCTGAATCAAAACGCGACCGCCCCGACCGCTGTCACCACCGATAATTTGCGCATTTTTCTCCAAGCGGATGCCAGCGCTGCCCACACATTCAACTATTCGGTGCCTTTCAACGGCCTGCCCACTGGCAGCCTTACCGATGGACAATGGCATCATATCGCCATAACCGTTTCCACAGTTTCGGACACCACTCTCTATCCACACTTCTATTTCGACGGAGCCGAGGGGAATGCGCTCAACGTGCGCGGCCTTACAACCCTTAGTTCGACGGATTCGTTTGCGAGCTTTACCAGCGGTCTGTTCATTGGCGGCAGCAAAACCGGTGGTTACTTTAGTGGCACGGTGGATGAATTCGCAGTTTTCCCGACGATGCTTTCTTCCACCAACATCGCCTGCATCGCTAGCGCTGGCTCGGTGCCCCAATTGCCCGGCTTTATGAGCGGCACGGCCAGTTTTGCGGGGGACGGGGTCCCTAACCTGATGAAATACAGCCTCGGACTCAACCCTCTCCTTCCGGTCGGGCCGGGTAGTCTCCCTTCCGCCAGAATCGTCAACAATCACCTCACTCTGAATTTTTATCGAATAAGTTACGCAACCGACGTTACCTACCATGTGCAGGCCAGTAATGACTTGATTAACTGGACGCAAATCTACACCAGCGGCACCGATTCGTACAGTGGCGGGAGCGCGCCCAGTATGCAGCTTTCCGTTCCGGACATTTTCCAAGTAACTGATCCCACCGTCACAAGACGGTTTTTGCGACTCGAGATCACCAGTCCGTAATCCCAACTCTTTCCATTCCGCAGTGTGACACGACCGCACCTCATAATTCAATTCTCGGCAGCGACCGCCGACAAAGGCCGGTCGATTTTCTCCAAGCGGTAGGAGTAACCTGGCCCATTCAACGTGCCAGGATGGAGAAAACCATCCCCTCGTCGGTAGAGTCCGGGATGCACCGCCTCCTCGGGCAGGGAGGCATCCGGGTAGAATGGCATACCGTTACTCTCCAAGCCATGATGCTTCCGGCGTGAGCAGCAAGGAAGACATGCGGGATTTGGGCCAGCATGGGATCACAACCCGGATTTGCACCCAATCGAAATAGCCTTCTCCAAACTCAGGGCTTTCATGCGATAATCCGCCCAACGATCCTGGCATGGCCTCCAAGAAGCCACGGCTCAAGCTCTCGACACATTCTTACCATCCCATTGCAGCAATTTCTTTCATCTAGTCAAACCACTCGTCATGGGGATCAAAGGCGGGCACCGGCATATTGACGATCTTCATTTTGCCAATTGCCCGATGACGACAACCGGGTTTGATCAGAATGGCGCTCAGCGGTTTGACGGGAATGCATTCACCATCCAGCTCCATATATCCTTCCCCTTCGAGGACGAGATAAATTTCCGTCAGCTTTTTATGATAGTGGGTTTTCGCATCCTCGCGGATTTCCACCAGATGCAGAGTGGCAACTGGATTATCCGGGGAAAGAAAAGCACGCTGGGTGGACCCGCACGGACAAATTACCGGCGAGATATCCGGCAAATAAACAACTTGGTAATTCTTACTCATAAACTAAAATTATACATTTGGTTTCTTGCCCACACCAGCGGAACGGCAAGCGTCAGCGGAAGTTGGCTTCGGCGATTTCGGGACGAGAGCGGCATATCTTTCCACGGATTCACAAAAACTGAAAATTCGGGCAAACGCATTGCGGTTCTTAATGCCCTCGCGTTCGGGCCTGTATTCTTTCCCCAGCCCAGGCCTTCAACTCCGCGTGCTGCTCCGGCGTGAGCCACTGCCTTGCGATACACACGGCAATCCGGGCGTCGTTGCATGCGTGATTTTGGAGCGATTTTAGAAACGCGACGATCGACGGAAACTCCGTCAGGCCCCACGTTGCGACATACGGCACGTAAGCGACTGAATTTCCTAGGGCCGCATACACCTCCCACAATTTCGTGCATGGGTAGTTCATTTCAATTCCCAAAATTTTGAAATCGGCCCGCGCAAGCGTCGGCAGATGATGGGCGTATTCCCCGCAGCAGTGGATAAATACTCCGCCGAACTCGTCGGCAATCCGCTTCAGTTGCGGAAGTTCAAATTCTGCGTACAGATCCCGGTTGAGCAGTGGCAGAAAATCCTGCGTTATGCCAACCCCTTGTCCGTCCGGCAGGATCACCCACGGCCACATGTTGCCGACGACTCGTTCCTTTCCCACCGCCGCACGATAGCGACGCAGATAATCGATTATGACGTCCGTGATTTGCGTTAGTACGTGGTGAATCAATTCAGGGGCGTCGTAAAGCGCCATCAGCAATTCCGTCTGCTCCATCATCAGTCCCAGCGTGTTCATCGGGCCTTGCAGGTCGGGGGTGCGAAGATAGACGTCATCACTTCCGACGCGCTCGCACACTTTCCGGTAGAGGGACAGAGCGACATTGAAATCCGATTCCTCGAACGGCGTTGGCAGAGCGAGATGCTCAAGATCGGCCACGCAAAGCGCGACCGGAGCGATATGGACTCCCCCCCCTTTCGACGCGGGGATGCGCCGTCCACCCCATATTGCCGGAGTCGATACGGTCCCGAAATCGGGAATAAAGGTGGGCACAACGTTTTCGCCTGTTGTCACGTCCGCCCGAATGCAGTCGGCGGCCAGTTTCACCATCTGCTCAAGGTCGGGATTCTGGCGGTAAACCGGTTCGTTGCAAATGCTGATGATCGGACCGGACTCGTTGCCGGCCCAGAAGTTTCGGAACAGATCGAGCGTTGATTCGGTGTTCATGGTGGAACGATATTGAAAAGCTGAGGTTGTTGGGCGATTCGCGCCCGGAGTCGGTCAAAGTAGTCCAGCACGCATTCCAACCCAAACTCCTTTTCGATACGAGCGATAGGCAGTTCGGGATCCAGCGATTCCAAAAGAACCACGTTCTCCGCCTGTGCCACCTCCAGCCGCACGCGGCCGGCATAGCGGTTCCGCAAGGAACGCAAAAGCTGCTGGTTGAAATCCAGATGGTACACCCCATAGTTCAGATTGATGGTTTCCTCTAGGTATTGCGGCAAATTGCCAAAACTCTCCTGACGTCCGCCAGCCTTGTTCAGCAATCTTCCCAACGGATTAATCAATTGATTGCTTAACGAATTGCTGCTCACGACATAGCAGCCGCATTCCAGGGCAAGGTAGCGCAACCGCAAACCACCACGAAACATAGTACAAAAAAAGACAATCTGAGGACGTGCATTCCGGAGCGCTTCGTGAACCTCGGCAAAGTTGATATCGAAACAGACCAGCGCACCCAACCGCCCGACCGGTGTGTCCACCACGACCGTTTGGCTCCCGGGATGTATTCCATGATCCAACTCGCCGGCAGTGGGCATCATCTTGTGGTAACTTCCTATCGCCTTGCCCTCCGCCGATAGAAATACCACCGAGTTGTAAATCGCCCCACCATCCGTCCTTTCCAGAACTGGACATATGATGATGCATCCCAACTCGCGCGCCAGCCGTGCCATGAGGGTCACGGTCTCGCCGTTGAGGTCTTCTGCAGCCCGCTCCCATTCCTGCGGCGGCAGCGCCCCATGCGCAAATAATTCCGGCAGGCTTATAATGTCTGGCCGGCCCTCCCCAGCCTCGCGCACCAGCGGCTCCGTCTGTGCGAGCAGTTGTGTGACCGTCGTTCCCTGTGACGGCTCCGGATGGAGGCTCACGGAGACTATGCGGATGGGTTTACCAGAATGGGAAGTCGTCATTTGATTTCATCCACTCGCACGATGCGCTTTTCGCGGAATGATTTGACCGCAGCAAAACATATCTTCGTGGCGCGCATTGCGTCGCTTACCGGACTGACCGGGCCCCGTTCGCCACGAATCTCCCTCACAAATTCCGCAAGCATCCGGCGGTGTCCCTTGTCCGGTTCGGGGCCAAACTGCCGGAGGACATCGCCCGTCTCTGCAGCTTCTTCACACGCCGCAGCCTTCTTCTTCAGCCAACCGGGGAGTCCGCCTTCCACACCCACCTGCGGATGACGGTCAGCCGCCAACGGATAGGTCTTGTGCAAAGGCGCACCGGCGATGCCCGCAGTGCGGATTTCAACCATGTGATCCACCACCACCGCCGCGCCTTGGCCCATCGCTTCATAAAGCTCTTTTGGATAACCAAACGTACCATTGGCGATGTCCACAATCGAGGCCAGTTGTCCTCCGGAAAACCGGATACTGACTTGTTGCTGCAGTATGCTGGTGGACATCGTCATCACGTCCACCGGCTCCGCCTCCAGAAACCAGCAGGCAATGTCGGCAAAATGCGTTATCTCGCTGAGCAGCAACCCGATTTCTGCATTCTGCCCGCGCATATGGACTGCCTTCCAACTGTACCAGTCGTCGTTAATCCGGATCGACATGCCGGCCACGCCATCGGCCTCGCCAAGATCAATGCGGCGGTCACCCTCGCGGTTGAAGCGCCACGGGCAGGGTTGTGGATGGCGCATGTGCTCTGAGAAAATTCGTTGCGCCTCTACCATCGCTGGTGAACAGCGGCGATTGTGTCCCACGCAGAACGGAATCCCGGACTCGGTAACCAGTTCCTGAATGCGGCATGCATCAGCCCAAGTAGCCGCCACCGGTTTCTCAGTGTAAACCGCCTTGCCGGCCTTTGCGGCTGCCTCGATCACCGGCACGCGGAAATGTTCCGTCGTCGCAAGCACTATGGCATCGACCTCCGGATGATTCACCGCTTCGAGGAAATCACGCGTGGTATGCTTCGCTTGGAACTTCTCGCGGCATTCGCGCAAAATATTCTCATCCGTATCGCAACACATCGCCAGCTGACACTGGTCGGAAGCGACGATGTTGGGGATATGGATTGATTGGGCTAGGATCCCGCAGCCCACCACGGCGAAACGAACGGGGTTAGATGTTGATGTGTCAGTAATCGAATTCATCATTGAATCTGGGATTTCCCATTTTGGTTTGTGTTTATGGTATTGTAACTTCAATCGAAAGCAACCGGTTCAAGGTTCGATGATAACGACACCGGAAAGACCGGCCTCAGGCGCACCGTTCGAGTTAACCATGACCGTGAGGATAACGGGCTTGATGCTTGCCCCCAGTTTCATTTTAAACTCGGCGGAAGCAGCCTCCTTCTTTTCACCGACGAGCTGGTCGTCAACCCACACCTCGGCAGAGCCGGTAATTTCCTTAAAACAAATCTGCCCGCCATTTTTTTTGATGGCGGATGGAGGAGTGAATGAAACCCTGTAGACTTCCCAAGTCCCGCCCTCGAATTTTTGCAGGGAGCCGGGTTGGACATTGACCCAGCTATTCATGTCCGTATCGCCGACCTTGATTTTGGGATCAGGCCTGACCGTTGAGATGGGCGACATGCGCCATTCAGTCAGGGCGAAGATGGGGTCTGTGGGAGGGACAAACGGAATGGGTGGCACCGGTTTTATTTCGATGAGAGCCTCCGCGGAGATGATCCCGTCGGCTTTCGCCGTCAGCACCACAACGCCTGATGTATCACGCTGGGATTGGAGGATGACCTGCGCCAGGCCGTTGAAAAGACTCCGCTCTTTCGTCTTCTCTGGCTCATGGGAAGTGTTGTCTCCATTGCCGGCACCTATGATTGTTGCAGGACCGGTTAGATCAAAAATCACGGGGAGATTGGCTGTGGGCACTTCACGTCCCTGCGCGTCCACCGCCGAGACCTTGACTGGCTGGGCATCGGCACCGTTGCCCGCGAGTTCAGGGCGATCCGGCGTCAGCTTGAGCGCAACGGGGGCGCTCGTCGTCTCCTCGGCAAAGCGGGCATATTCCTTCCCATCTTTTTTCGCAACCGCCTCAAGTTTTCCTGGTTCATAATGGACATCCCATTCGCCACCTTCGAGGCGATCAATGGTTTTTTCCCCCAGTGATTTGCCGTTGAGGAAAAGTTCCACGCTATCGGCGTTGGTCAACGCAAGTACCTTAATGGGCTGGCCTTCTTTCCCCTTCCAATTCCAATGGGGAACGAGCTGAAGTACCGGCTTGTCATCGATCCAGGCGGCCTGATGCATGTAATAAGCCGCCTTCGGGAAGCCGCAAGTATCCATGATGCCAAAGACAGAACTGACCGATGGCCAGGAAAATTTCTGTGGCTCGCCGCGATAATCGAAGCCTGTCCAGACAAATCCGCCGGCGACGAAGGGACGCTGCGCAATCGCCTTCCACGCGTTGCGATGCGTTTCGCCCCACGGAGCGGTGGTGACGTCGTAGGAGTCGGCCATGCAGAGCTTGGCGTCCGTTTGATAGACCCCTCGTGTCATGTAGGAACAGGTGTCCTCGGAACTGATCATCGGCTGTTTGGGATGGCTCTTGTGGAAGCCGTCATAGCTGCCCGGTTGATAATTGAAGCCGACGACATCGACGGCCTGGGAGACGTTGATAGGCGAACCAAACCCTCCGCTCATCGCTGCGGTGACTGGGCGGTTGGTATCCAATCGCCTGACCACGGCTTTCATCCGCCGCACCAGTTCGTAGCCGACTTCAGTTTCCTGCATTGGCTCCTCATTGAAGACGGACCAGAGGATGACGCTGGGGTGATTCCGGTCGCGGCGGATCATCCATTCCAATTGAGGAATGTAGTCAGCCGAAGCGTTGAAATTCCGGTTCTCATCCATGACCAGCATGCCCAGACGGTCGCAGGCATCCAGGAATTCGGAAGCTGGCGGGTTATGCGCACAGCGATAGGCATTGCTGCCCAGCTCCTTGAGGCGACGAATGCGATAGTCCCAGATGGAATCGGGCACTGCGACACCCACCCCGGCAGCATCTTGGTGGTTGCAGGTCCCCTTTAATTTCAGAGGTTGATCATTCAGAAAAAATCCCTTGTCCGGATCAAAGCGGATCGTGCGGAAGCCGCATCGCGTGAGATGCTGGTCAAGCTGCGTATCGCCCTGCTTGACAGTCGTGCGTACGGTATAGAGCGTGGGGCTATCTACCGACCAAAGACGGGGATTTTCCACGGGGATCGAAAATTTGACGACGGTTTCGTCCAGCGGCGTGGTATCGGCGTTCGTGGAGTCCTGCGTCACCAGCTTGCCCTCAGGATCAAGCAACTCGGTCGTCACAACGGTGGATACGGGATATCTCCCATTATTCCTGAGCGTCGCTTCCATCGGTATCTCCCACTTGCCATCATCCTTGCGCACCGGGTTGGCCCAGACTCCGTCGGTGGTGAGGTGGACGGCGTTGCGTTTGATCAACCAGGTGTGCCGGTAGATGCCCGCGCCTTCATACCACCAGCCCTCCTGAGCTTCGGCATCAACGCGGATGGCGATGCAATTGAGCTGGTCTCCGTATGTGGCAAATGGAGTCAGATCAATGGAAAATCCGGTGTACCCGCACCAATTGCGATGCACAACCGTGCCGTTGAGCCAGACCGTGCAGTGGGTGGCGATGCCATCAAACTTCAGCTCCAGAGACCGGCCTCGGTCGGAGGGCTCCAGACGAATATAGCGGCGGTACCAGCCAAAACCGCGGGGTCGGCAGCCTTGCGAGACATTCGCCGTGGGATAGAACGGTCCTTCCACCGCCCAATCGTGTGGAAGATCGAGAATACGCCAATCGCTGTCACTAAAATGAGGATCCGCTGCACCCCAGGCTTTACCCGCCTTGGCGCTGTTGTAGCTCATGCTGTGGCCGGTGATGACTGGAAAGGGAATGTCTCCCAGGAAAAAACGCCAGCCGCGATCCAGGGAAAAACACTCTTCCGTATTCGCAGTGCTAACTGGATGAGTGCCGGGTTCATCTGCGATAACCCGAGTTGAGAGGAGGACACATAGTCCGGAAGCGGCGAGTTGCGATAAATTTGATGGCGTCATGCAGGGAGGGTTTCAAACCAGTTGTATTGACCGGACGCGCCTTCTTAGAGCAGGTGAGGGGTTAGTCTTAAATCATTATTTACTTAACGGAGGATGATGTAAATAAAAAAAGCAATGACCGACCCAATTTCCTGGAGTGAGGAGATAAACAGCCTATCTCCCGGCGGAAAATACATCATAACTTTGTTGACGCATCAAAGTAGATCGTGTTTCATCAGGCGTCAATGACGCCTTCCTCTCCCTTTTATTTCATGACCTACCCAACGAACAGTGGCAGGCGTGGTCAAAGCCTGTCAGCTTCCACTTGGCGCGTCCAACGGAAAAAAAATAATGAGCAGATTTGAAAAAATGAAAGTCGTTCAGATCGGAGTAGCCAATTTTGGCAAATACCGTCGTGATCGTCTCAGAGAAAGCGGCCTTTTTGAACTGGTGGCAGCATACGATTTGAATCCCGAAGCTCTGGTCATTTGTCAAAAAGAAGACGGAGCGACTCCGGTTGGTAGCTATGAGGAACTCCTCAACACTCCAGGCGTCGAGGCGGTCATTATTTCCACCGGTGCCAAGTATCATGCTGAGCAGGCTATAAAAGCCATGGAGAGGGGATTGCACGTCTTTGTGGAAAAGCCTCTTTGCGCTACTCCCGAGGAGGTGTATCTGTTGCTGGAAACACAGTGCCGTACGGGTCTCGTGGTCGGAGTCGGGCACACGGACCTTTCTCAAGATCCAGTGGCGAAAACCATCAAGGGGCTGCTGGATCGGGGCCATTTGGGAACGATTGCAACATTTGAGAAAACTACAGCCCACTGCGGAGGTTTGAAAATCAAAAAGGGTGATTGGCGCGGAGACCCAGCCAGGAACCCCGGAGGCATGCTGTTTCAATGCGGAGTGCATAGTTTGCATGAGTTGATGTATTACTTTGGCCCGATTGCCGAGGTATCGGCCATGATGCGTTATGACGTGCATACCACCGGAACAGCTGACGTTGCCCTCTGCCATTTGAAATTTTCTTCCGGCCTGATCGGCACTCTGAATGCCTGCCACGTCACTCCATATCGCCATACTCTCAGTCTCTTTGGAACGAAAGCGAATCTTTATCGCAATGACCGGTATTTTGATGAGGGAACCTCCTTGTCGCTTCAGAAACTTTCCGAGTCCGACGGCCAGGAAATGATGGAGCCGGTTACCCTTATGAATGGAGAGGATTTGTGTGGCAATTTGCGAAGTTTCCATTGCGCGATTCGTGAGGGAGGCGAGTGTTCCCCTTCGCTTAAGGACGGTGCCCGCGCAGTGCAAGCGGTCTTCGCTGCGGAGGAATCCTCCCGAACCGGAAAACCTGTTCCCGTAAAAACCATCGATTAGAAAACCATTCATCTTTAGAAAATATGAAAAAGTGTTTCCCCCGCCTCATTATCACACTCATGGCCCTGAGCGCGCAGTTTATACAGGTGCCCTCTGCATTGGCACAGGAAATTGGGTTGGGCCGTCACAAACAACTCTATGCCGTCCCAGCTCCGGGGAAGGTGACGATTGACGGGAAGCTCGACGACTGGGACCTCTCCGGACAGATCGAGATGTATGTTGTCGCCGAAGGAAAAGAAACGCAGGGCGCAAAGTTCGCCCTCATGTATGACAAGGAGGCTCTCTATATCAGCGGTGAGGTGCGGGATACCTCGCCGATGATGAATCGCCATGATCCCGCAGTCTCAGGCAAACTGGGATGGGATGCGGATTCATGCCAGTTCCGCCTGACCTTGGACTCCTCCAAGCCGTATCCCGAGACGGAAACTGTTTTCTCTTATCGAGCCGATTCAAAAAAAATAGACGCTCGCGATGATATCAAGCACCTCACGCTCTGGTATTTCACGGATCGGCAGGAGCCCGTTCTGCAGATCCAATCAGGGATGACCTACCGTGTGCTTCCCCCAGCCTCGGAACCGTGTGGAGTTGTTTCCCACAATAAATTCGAGGCAAAATACTTAAAAACCACAGATGGATTGGGTTATACTTTTGAATACCGCATTCCCTGGAGCACCCTTGGAGCCAAGGCCCCTTTGCAGGGAGGCAATATTGTCGCCGGCACCCTGCAGTTCAACTGGGGCACACCGGACGGATTGAAGAATGGCGGCGGTGCCGCTTGGGCGTATGATGTCATGAGAGGGCCGGGGTTTGTTTTTCAAAATGCCGGGGTTTGGGGAAAAATCATCTTTTCCGGGACAGGCGGGGTTTCGAGAGAACTGGTGGAAGCCGGTGTCCCGGCTTCAAAACCCCAGCCTCTCAAGTTTGCTTACAAACTGCCACGGGCGGGTCAGATCAGCCTCCAGCTTTTTGACGATCAAAACATGATCCGCCGCACACTAGTCGCCCAAGGAGATCGTCCCAAGGGAGAAAATGTTGAATCGTGGGACGGAATGGATGATCAGGGCAAGCCATTGCCGGCGGGAACCTACACGGTGAAGGGAATCATTCACGATCCGATCAAGGGGGAGTTCCAGTTTTCGGTGCATAACTCCGGCCATCCTCCCTATCCCACGGAAGATGGGAAAGGCGGCTGGGGTGGCGACCATGGGGTGCCCACAGCGGTCACTGGTTTGCCGGATGGCGACATGCTGCTTTCCTGGGACTGTGCCGAGTATGGCTGGGCCATTATCCGGGTGGATGCCCAGGGACGAAAGAAATGGGGATCGAAAAGCAACTCCCTCCTCCTCGCAAACGATGGGAAATGCTTCTTCGCCCAGCTTATTTCGTTTGAGGCAGGGCTGCCGACAGAGATCGGAGTCTTTGACTTGGCCGATGGCCGCCCACTCAATTTCGGCAACGGCAAGCCGACGCTGGAGCCCCCTCCGGGAGGAGCCCCAGTCGGCGATACCGCGACGGGGCTGGCCTATACCAGCGGAAAAATCTACGTCAGTTATGGCAAGCGCAATTTGGTGGGGGTGTATGACTCCGTCAGCGGTGATTTGGCGACGACTTGGGAAGTGCCCGAGCCGGGGGTGCTCGCTGCCCGTCCGGACGGCAGTCTCGCCGCCATCAGCGCGGGAAAACTGGTCGTTCTGGTAGAGGGAAAAATTTCGCCGCTTAGCGACCGGAACCTTGATACTCCTTCGGGCATTGCCACCGGCACTGACGGTCTCATTTACGTGAGCAACCAGGGCAAAGCGCAGGATGTCTCCGTTTACGATTCCGCTGGCAAGTTTCTGCGAAACATCGGAAAGCTGGGTGGCCGACCAGCCATGGGTGCCTATGATCCCAATGGGCTTTTCTATCCGCGTGGTCTGGCGGTGGACACGCAGGATCGCCTGTGGGTGGCCGAATGGGCCGATGGCCCCAAACGTATCAGTGTCTGGAACGCCGCCACCGGCGCATTTGAAAAAGAATTCTTCGGCGGCTGCGGCTACGCAGCCTACGCGGCCATTGACCCCGCGCGTCCGGATGAAATCTACTGCCATAATGTTCTCTGGCACATCGACTGGGACAAAAAAACCACCACCCCCATCACCACTGTCTGGCGCAAGACAGCCCCTGATATGATGGACGAGCCGCTTCCTCACGCCTACCCACAGGGTTTTCGCATCTTCACCACCGGCAACAAACACCAATACGGCTGGGGTATGGCAGGCAAGGATCGCAAATCGGTCTTCTATCGCAGCGATGGCGATTTCTTTAAACCCTTCCTTTCCATCTTCCAAATCCCGCCTCCCAACAGCAAAAAATCCGGCAACTCCGGCCTCGACCTCGAAGCCCAGGGTCAACTCGAGCCAGGTACCTACCTCTGGCAGGATCAAAACAACGACCAACGGGTGCAGATGAGCGAACTGCAAAAGATTTCCCTACCCCCATACGCCCGCATGGATATCAGGGATATCGGTCCCGACTTCAGCATTTGGGTGAGCAATGGCTTATTGCTCAAGCCGGTGAAAGTATTGGAAAATGGGCAGCCGGTTTACGACCCGGAAAAAATCGAGAAAACCTTCCTCACCGGGACACCAAATACGAGGGGCTACCTCTGGCTGGATCCGGATGGCGGTGTTTACACGTCGGCAGCAGGTCAACGGCCATCCCTGGCCAAATGGAATGCTGCCGGGAAAATGGAATGGGGTTACCCCAGCATCACGGAATGGAACAAAGCCTTGGGGCTTCCTGTGGTTAAAGCGGGCCGGCTTTGGGGCATGAGCGACACTCTCGGCGTGGCTGGCAGCATCACCGGCAACATGAGTTACTTTGGCGTTATTCACCTATTCCAGCGTGACAACGGCATCTATGTCGCTGCCATTATGAAGGATGGACGTGTCGGGAATGCGGGTTCCGGTCCGGAGGCCGGCGCACCAGAAGGCGCGGGCGGCTCGCTCGTCCGTCTGGTCACGAAACATGGCGCAGCCCCGCGCACCTTTGTGATCGCAGGCGGCCAGGATGCCCGCGTCACTGAAGTTCTCGGTCTGGACACCATCCAGTCCCTGCCGGAGTGGAAATTTACCCTCACCGCGAAGGAAGCCGGGCTTGCCTCCGATGCGCTGGCGGATTTTACAGCGAAAGCTGCTTCGGCCGTTCATCTTGCCATCATGCCCGGCCGCGATTCCTTGCTCGCTTCCGACGCGGCCAGTCAGGATTTCGATGGCGCGCACGGTTTCAGCGTCCGCGCAGCCTACGATGAGAAAAACCTCTACCTCTCCTACGATGTGACATCGCCTGTTGACTTGATCAATGCCATCCCGGATTCCCACCTGGTCTTCAAGGGCGGCAACTGTCTGGATATTCAACTAGCCGCCGATCCCGCCGCTGATCCTGCACGCAAGACTCCCGCGCCTGGGGATATTCGCCTGCTCGTTACGCGACAACTCGGGGCCGATGGAAAAACCTTGAAACCTTATGTCGTCCTGTTTCGCCCTAAAGTGAAGGGATTCACCGGGCAGCCCATCGTCCTGACTTCACCCACCGGCAAGGAATCCTTTGACGAGATTACGGTGGTTAACAAAGTCGGATTGGAATACCGCAAGACACCTACGGGATTTACCGCTGTGGTAAGCATTCCGCTCAACCTGATCGGATTTACGCCTAAAGCCGGTGTGCCGGTCAAAATGGATCTTGGTTACGTCTTTGGCAACTCCACAGGCAACCAAGTGGGGGCCCGCTCATACCTGAAGAACCGCAGCTTCAGCGCCAATGTGGTGAATGACGTTCCCAACGAAAGCCGCCTGGAGCCCAAAGAGTGGGATGAAATCCCAGTGAAGTAAGACATTTTCCCTAGAGCAAACCTGTTCATATGAAATCCACGTTTTTTTCCAAAAAGTTGTTCTGGTCCTGCCCATGCGCAGCGAGCGCGGCGGTCCTCTTCCTCCTGGTGATGCAAGGCTACTCGCAGACGGCTAAAACAAATGTCGGGTTCAACCTCAAGCAGCCTGGCAAAGTTTCCGCCGCCATCTACGATACGCGGGGCTGCATGGTTCGCGAACTTGTACGCGCGGAGCCAATGCAATCGGGCAGCCATTCGCTGAACTGGGATGGACTCGACATGGATGGCAAACCGGCGCCTGCTGGTAGTTACGAGTGGCGCGTCCTCCAGACTCAGGGGCTGAAAAGCGAATATCTCATGAACGTGGGCACGAGCGTGGGAGATCGGTGGTGGCCAGGGAACCATACCGGGCCGACTGCGCTGGCCACAGCTGAGGATTCGCTCATCGTCGGCGCGATGTCCGAGGGACCCCCCATGTTCACGCGCAGCGGTTTCGATGGCAAGGTGATTTGGGAACACAGTGACTTTGAGGTCACCGGACTCCCGAGGCATGTCACCATCGGTGGCGGCAAGGTGTTTTGCTTATGGGACAGCGGGAAGGTTTTTGGCCTTGATTTTGCCACTGGACAGCGCGTGGGCAAACCACTGCCAGCGTTATTTCCGGTGAAGACATTCGTGTTTGGCAAAGCAGAGTCCAACGAAACGACGGTACCACTGGCGGCTTTCGATACGACGCACGACATGGGTTGGAATACTACCGTGGGCATGACGCAAACCGAGAGTGGGCTCACCTGCAACGCACTTGAGCCTCGAGTATTCGAAGCAGCCATTCCTAACGGACAGTATCTGATTCGCTATGAATATGGGGATCCGGCACAGGACACGATGCTGGTCGAGGTCCAGCCGAACGGCAATGAGCCGACCCCAATTACAAGAGTCACGGATAAAATCACATGGTGGCAACTGCCTCCAGTGAAAGCCGGAACCAAAGTGGCGCCGATCTTTTTACCGAAGTTTTACAACCAGCCGTACGCGGTCAATGTGAATAATGGTCGGCTGAGCATCAAGTTCATCCCCGGGAGTCCGCTCGCGAAACCGAAAGAGGCACACTGGGGGTTGAGGAAGATCGAGGTTATCGCGCTGGCGGACCGGCTCGCTGCGGATGATTCCTCGCTCGTTCTCTCCTCCAATGGCGGTGGCGAAATTGCCTGGATCGACCCCATTACCGGGGCCATCCTCGATTCAATAAAACTCGACGGTGTGCGCGATGTGGCTATGGGCTCCAGGCACACAGTGTTCGCTTTACTGAAGGACTCGGTCGTCAGCTTCACGCGCGATGCCAAACAGCCGCAGACTCGCATTACGGGATTGGCCGATCCGGTGGCTTTGGGTGTCGATGCGAAGTCGGGGGAGGTTGTCGTGGCTGAGGGGGGCGCGAACCAGCGGGTGAAGTGCTTCAGTGCAAACTTTACTCTCAAATCTGTACACGGCCGCGAAGGCGGGCGCAAGTTTGGCCGCTATGAGCCGCGTGACTTTTCCAGCCTTACTGGGATCGCGACAGATGGCCATGGCGGTTTTGTGGTGATCGAGCGCTTTGGCACGCCTCGGCGCACCGCGCGCTTCAATGCGCAGGGAGAAGTGCTGCGCGAGTGGTTTGGTGGCATGGATTTCTACAGCCGGACGGCGCTTGATCCGGCGGACCCGACGATCGGATGGCTTCGGCAGGATGAAGAACACGTTGTTCGGGTGAAGATCGACTACGCAAAGCGGGAGTGGCGTCCGCTGGCGGCATATCGCTGGACGGAGATGTTCGATCCGCCGGGGGCGCAATCGGGGGATCCGTCACTCTACCTTGGACGCATGTCCTTCCCTCCATGGTTGGCGGGGCGCGTCTCGACCATGCGAGTGATGCGACACGACATCAACGGCAAATCGGAGTTGATGCTGGAATTCGACGGCCAGCCACTCCTGCTCGTCTATGATGAAGCGCATGACTGCCTGCGACCGCTCGCGGCGATGGGGGTGATCAGTTGTGATCTCTGGGCCGATGGAACGACGAAAACCGTGGATGAACTCCCCGCTGCATGGGTGGATGCCATCCGCCACGCGGGGGGTGATCCCGCCGACCTCAAGACGCGTTACAAATACGCCCACTACTCCTGGGCCGATGAAAACGGCGACGGCAAAATCCAGGCTGGGGAGTTGCGCGTTGGTGAGGTGCATCGCTCAACGAACGGGGCGGCATCTGCAAATGGCGGCACCTGCATGCGTGTTGACCAGGGTCTTAACGCATGGATAGGGGGGGGGCACACCGATAAGAATGGAATTTATCATGTCTTCAAGCCGGAACGCATCACCGCCTGCGGCGCCCCGGTATGGCCACTGGAAGGCAAAGTTGGGCCGACTACCGAACATACTGGCGACACCCGTTCACTCTTGCCGACTGCCGATGGCGGCTCATTTGTGCTGTTGGCAGGGAACGGCGACGGAACGAAAGCCACCTTCACCTATGATACTGCCACACACGGCTGGGCATGGCCCTCCATCTGCACCGATGGGATGGCGTTGCTGCGGCTTGATGCGAATGGCAACCGGATATGGCGCAGTGCAACGAAAGCCGCCCGCTTTCCCCATCCGCGCGGGCAATTGCACGATGCCTACCATCTGGACCGCGAAGTGAAAGGATGCGTGCCTGTTCTCGATCATGTCGAACAACCATGCGAGTTCTGGACCACCGATGGTCTCTACGTCGGTGGCCTGTTCGACGGACGTGATCCCTATGACGGGCATGACTTGAACCAGCCCGGCAGTCCGCCCAACCGTCTCTACACATGGCTCGGCACCAAGGCGAAGCACGTCTTTCAGAACAGCTTCGACCAAACCTCGCCTCTCTGCGGCGACGATTACCGCGCTGGCGGCGATGTCGGAGAGTTACCCGATGGTTCTGTGGTATTCCTTGGCCAGGGCGAGAACAACAACCCGTGCTACCGCATTACCGGCTGGGATGGCTGGGTGCGCCAGCGCGGCCAAGTGCGCATTGAAAAACCCGCCCGGGAGATCGCGCAGCAAGGCACTGGCTTGAAGGCCGAATACTTCACCAACACCGGATTTTCCGGTTCACCGGCTATCACGCGCAACGACGCGCGACTCTGGTTTGGCGCAAACGCGCCGTGGCCGAAAGACATACAGGCGCAGGATTTCAGCGTCCGCTGGACCGGCTTCATCGAACCGCGCTTCACCGAGGACTACTGCCTGAGCATCTATGCCCGTGGTGACTTTAAACTGTGGATCGACGGCAAGGAAGTCGCCTGGGCCAATGAGGATTACCCGAGAGACAAGGAATTACACAAAGGCCACTCACTTCCCATTCCATTGCGCGCGGGGGAGCGTGTTCCCGTGAAAATCGAGTATTGTGCCAATATGGATACCCCAGCCTTCAATTCGGGCCCGGCTTTTCACTTCAACTGGGAGAGCCTGAGCCAGCCAGTTGAGCATCTGCCCACGGCAGTCCTTTACCCGGCTGCTTCCCTCACCAAGCCAGGCGGGAAACCGAAATGAAACCTCAAAAAATTCCATGATATTTTTGACCCTCACCAGCCCTCTTTTTACCGATTGGTCGGAGCAATATGTCCGCCTTTATCTTGCCAGTGTGGAGCCCGGAACCGCTCTGGATCTCGCCGTTGATGGCACCTCCACTCCCTTCCAATTCACAGGGAAGAGCGTCGATAAAAAAGCCGAGATTCTTGTGAAAATCGGCTTTGCAAAAGACCAGATACGGCATTTTGTCTTCTCTGCGGCCGCATCCTGCAACACCGATTTGACGGAGCAGGAGATTCCATTTACCGGACCCGTCACCGTGGGATCCAAGGGGAGTAAATTAGTGGTGACACCCGAGGCTCCATTTGCGGGATTCGCGGGATTTCCCCTGAAGTCAAAGGTTCATTGCGAGAAAGCCTTGATTGGCGCAAGACTGGTGAGGATTGGAGATGGACCGTTGTTCACCGATTACCGTCTTCGCTATGAATTCGAGGAGGATCGGGCTTATGCGCTGCGGTTGCGTTGCTACAAAGTTGACCTCTTCATCGAGGTGGAAGAACGTTTCAGCCTGCGCAAAGGTTCTGGAATCGTCTGGACCATTAATCCGGATGCTATTTTCACCCACATTGTTTCGCGGGACAGTTTTGAAGGGGAATCCCAGCCGTCGGTTGAGCCTCTCGGTGAAAAGCGCATGCGCGATGTGTTATGCCGTTTGCAGATGCCGGTTTTGACGGAATACTTCATACCCAATAACCGCGGGTGGTTTGCCTTTTACGATCAACGGAATGAGAGCCGTGGCATGCTTGGAATTCTCGGGCTTTATGGCGCGCAGTGGGAGGAACCGGTCGTGAATATGCCGGAAGTTTACGATCGTGACGGAACGGTGGAATGGCAGGCCTCGCTTGAAAGCGGGGTCAGGCACTGGTTGCTTTATGCCGGCCCGGTCGAGACCAATTATACTCCGCAACGCCGTTTCATTTTTCACCGCCTCCATGCCGAGTTCAACGCGTTGCGTCTGGATGAACATCTCGATCTCGACGGCAGCGGCGCGTTTGACAGGTCCTGCTGGCGCGAGCCGGGCGTAATGGGAAGCGCTGACTTCCATGCGAGGGCGCGTCACAGGTTGGAACAATATCCCCGGCCAAAGCAGGTGGCAGAAAATCCCGACGCGTGGCTGAAAGCCAATGGCGCGATGCACCTGGCCAGCTTTGCCTATCTGTCCGATCCTTCTGAGGCACATGCCCAGGCGCTCCATGGGCATATGATCACCCGCTTCGAAAAATGGGTGTGCCAGTTCCAAGGCTATCGCACCGGCGAGAACGACTACATGAAAAACGTGATCGGCTTCTCGCGCTATCTGCGCGGTTTGCTGCTTGCATACGAGATGCTTCGCCGTGACGAGGTGTTGACGCCGGAGGAGGTTTGCAAGCTCAATGCCTATTTTGTTTTTGCCGCCCGGCGGATCCTGGATGAAGGGCGCTGGCCACATTCGCGGACCATGCTGCATCCAGATCATCCGGAGTCGACGCGCGATTTCTATACGTACGGTGGTGAGCACAGGCCGGACCGGCTGCACTGGACAAACTGTCTGCCCAACTTCCAGTCCGACCCGCTGTGCGCGCTGGCACATCTGAGCGCAGTGTTCAAAGACCACCCGGATGCGGGACACTGGATGCGTTTTGCGCTCGAAGACATTGACCGCCAACTGGACGCGTATTGCGGAAAGAGCGGCGCTTGGGAGGAATCGATCCTCTATGCTATCGGCACATTCGGGTATTTCGTGATTACCTTCAAAGCGGTGAAGGAACGATGGGGGATCGACTACTTCAACGACGAGCGGGTCCGCCGCTTCGCTTCGTGGCTCTGCCGCTTTCTCGGTCCTTTCGACAAACGTTTCGGCACCTTTACCATGCCGGGGGTGGGAAACGCGGTGTCGCCGCAGAGTGGCGGCCCGATTCTTCTTTGTTATGCTGCGGAATTGGATAGGAACGATCCCCTGCGGGCCGATTGCCTTGCCGTATGGCAGCGTGCGCCCGCTTTCGAGCAGTTTGCAGAGCACCACTACCTTCTGGTAATGGCTGCGATGGCACCGGAACCGGAGGCGCCGATTGCCTTGAGAAAATTGCAAAGCGAAGTCATGGATGAGGTCGGTATTTCCCTGAGGGACCGGCACACCCAGGCGGAGGAAAGTTATCTCTTTCAGAAGATCGGCTTCGCTAAGGATCACTACGAAGCCGATGAATCCGCCTTCAACTGGTATGCCAAGGGTACGCCATTTTGCATGGACTACGGAACCTACACGGGGCATATGTGCATTGCCGCCGCCCATAACTTGGTGGAAATCCCGGATATGGACCCCCTGAGACGCGGTTACATTGCCGGCCACCTTTTCACGGAGGCGGTTGATTTTACCCACTGTGAGGTGCCGGTGACCTTGAAATTGATGTGGGATCACGTTCGGAGTTTTGCCGAAGTTGATGGTGCGGATGGAGCCGTCGCCCGGGAGAAAACTCCTTACTTCTATATCGGAGACAGAAATCCGGTCGGCCCCAAATGCTGGAAGGTCCGCAAGTTATTGTTCGTCAAACCCGACTATGTCGTCCTATTTGATCGGATCTATGGCGAGGTGCCTCACCGTTACAACCTGCATTTCACAGGAACCAGAATCGAACGCAAGGGGCAAACTATTACCGCCAAAGGCCGCTTTGATCTCGACCTGCTGGCTTTGGTTAGGTATCCGGCCGAGTTCAGAATGGAAACCGGCGAACTCATTCCTAATCTCCATCCGGCCGGTGGCGGAGAAGAGGCGCGCAAGAACCACGCCCAGCACTTCTTCCGCCTCTACAATCAGGCCGACGGCATCTACCTCACCCTGCTCTTCTCCAAAGAACGTTCACGCCATGTCGAGTTGAGCGGCATCGGTGAGCGCGGGATGAAAGTGGTGACTCCCGAATACACCGACTACGTATTCCTTCACAATGACATCATCCACGAGGAAACTGCGGAGGCCGCCTTTAATGGCCGCGCCGGGTGGATCCGCCGTTGGAACGATGGTCGGGTGCAGGCCTGCCTCGTGGAAGGAGACATGATTCAGGCATTCGGCCTGCACATTGAGGGGCGCGGCCCATGGAGTTTCAATTCGGAGAATGCCGACCGGGTCGAACTCCACGGCGGTGCCCCGCGAGCGGTTAAAATCTCGATCGTTGCCATGGCAAACACTGGAGAATCATAAGAGCATTATGCTCAATAAATGGTTTGGGACAAAGGGAACCGTTTCCAATCGGGTTTCGGCGGCATCCATGCGCTGATCTGAGAAGTTACCCCTTGGAATTTTATTATTGGCTGCAAACATGCTGACCTCCGACAAATCCGAAACATCGAGCATTGCTACCTCTCCAACGATAGCGCCCGAGCTGGTTGCCTACTACGGCAACCGACGGCTGATGATCCGCAATGTGGCATTGATCGGCCTGTGCAACTTGAGTTGGAGCATTGCGCTCGTCGTCACCGGGCCGCTGATTACCCTGCGCATGCTGGAACTGGGATTGCGCGAGAATATCCAAGCCACGATCGGCTCTGTCAACTCTTGGATGTTGGGTTTCCTGGTGATGCTGTTTTCCTGGATGAGCGACCATACCGTCTCTCGGCTGGGTCGGCGGAAACCCTATTTATTCGCCTCCGCTCCTTTCATCATCGCATCGACTGTGATCTTCCCGTTTATCAACGTGCCGTCCTTGCTCTGGCTGATCGTCGTGCTCTATGTGGTACAAATTTTAGCCATGGACCTGAAGGCTTCGACATTTCCGCTCCTGAACATCGATTGTGTGCCGCGTCACCTGCTGGCACAGGCTAATTCCATATTTACGATTGCAGGGGGAATAGCGGGCTTCGTGGCCATGCGCGCCGTAGGTCCACTGCTGGCCATAGCGGAATGGGTTCCGTTCGCTCTGGCAGGCGGGATAATGACTATTACAACACTCACGGCTTTCTGGATCAAGGAGCCGCCTATTGCGCATCCCGCCACGGAGCCTTTCCGGCTGTGGTCCACCTTCAAGGTGGCCGCGCGCGACAAGCGGATATTTGTCCTGATGGCTGGTGTGGCCATGGTCAACGGGTATTTCACGATGCAGAATAGCTGGCTCTGGTTTTGGGCGAAAGAAACGCTGCATCTTGATCGCCAGACCATTTTCGAATCGCTCTCGTGGGCAGGGCTGATCAATATTGTGGTGGCTTATCCGACTGGCTGGTTAATTGACCGCTGGGGTGCCATCCGGGTGGCTACATTGTTTTTTATCGGCCAAATCGTCTGTTTTTCCCTGGCGATGCACATCAGCGACAAGCTTGGGTTGATCGCACTATCCTTGGTGGGCACAGTGGTCGGTCCACTCTACGGGGCGGTCGATATTATGGTTTACAAGAGCGCTGATCCGAAGGATGTCGGATCGATCACCTCCACCAACTCCTGCATCCGGAATGTATGGAATGCCACCCTCGGCTTTGCGTCTGGATGGATCATCTTTTGGTGCGGCCACAATTACCGCATAGGCTACGCAATGGGCTTTGTGGCGGCTACCGCCGGTTTCACCCTTCTGTGGGTTTATCGGTCGTTGATGAACAGGAGCGAGCACCCGGGAATGGCACCGGCGGGGTTCAGCGCAGGAGTTAAAAAAACCGGCAAATGTTGAGACAGAACCATTTTGTGGTTCAGATCGGCAAGAACCTCAGCGGGTTCAGAAAACTCGCCAATCTCCCATTCGCTGTAACGACCGCTTTTGCGATGGATGGATTTTGCATTTGGCAGACCAACTAGCTCCATGGTATGAAATGATATGCTGAAAGCCAAAGTGAAGTTAATCCCCGACAAACCTCGCGTGCGAAAGGAAAGCATCAAACAACAGAAAGTCGTTGAGGCGATTCGGCATAGGATACTGAATAGGGATTATCCGGTCGGAACACAAATCCCGATTCAAACGGAATTGATGCGGGAGTTTGGAATGAGCAGTGTGACCGTGCAGCGGGCGGTGCATGAGCTGAAGCGCCAGGGATTCCTCACTACCAAGAGACGGCTCGGCACGTTCATCTCAGAAAAATCGCCCTGGCTTAATAACTACGCATTGGTCTTTCCTCAAGATCCAGTCCGATCTGCCGTATGGTCTAATTTTTATGAAGGTCTGCGTTTGGCAGGCGAAAAAATCAATCAAACCGGCGGAAAAAATGTCAACTTTTTCTATGCAATCGAAGAATTTGATCGCAGCGACGACTATGTTCGGCTGGTTCGATTGGTGAAAAATCATCAGATTTCTGGGATCATCTTTGCTGCGCCGCCTCATAATCTTTTGGATACCCCCTTGATGCGCGAGCCCAATATGCCCAGGGTTGCGATCTCAGGAATAACGACTTTTAATATTCCCCTTGTAAGCCATGGATGGGAATCCTCTCTCACCTTGGCCGCGAAGTATCTCGCAGGGCGGAACTTAAAGCAGATCGCTCTTTTCGCCATATCATCGGGCCAGAGAGACGAGTGGCTGCGCCGCCAGGCCGATTTTTCCCGGCTTGGAATTTCAACCCGTGAGCAATGGTGTTTCACCATTCCTGCCATTGTTCCCGAAACAGCAAAGGCCTGTGCTCGCTTGCTGATGGATATGCCGCGCGCAAATAGACCCGATGGGATTATTGTGATAGATGATCATTTGACAGAGGCTGTCGAGCGGGGATTGATGAGCGCGAGCGATGTATCTGCGCGAGAAACTCAAATCGTTGCCCTCTGTAACTTCCCGGATCGCTTTGCCCACCATTTGCCCATCAAGCGTCTGGGTTGCAACGTGGCCGATTTTCTTCACACCTGCATTGACATCATTGATGCTCAGTGCCAAGGGAGAAAAGTGCCGCACCAGACATTTATTGAGTCGCATTTCGACAAATAGGCCGACACCCCGCTTTTTCACCCAGCAACCACTTAATATCCTGCCTGGATTCCAACTTAGTGTGCAATATCCGATGGACACGGGTCGTAGTGTGGATGAGGCACTTTAGGCACGCGGAGTCCGCCATTCTGGTATACCACGGGTGGGGTATCGCACTCGATTTGGAGCACGGGCCACAAGCCTGATTCATCGGCGGCCGGAATTCCGCTGATTCGGAGTCGACCGCCGGTCTGGTTAAAAGGAAGAGGCATCCCGTTATCGAGTCGCTGTACCGAGAGCACTTGGTTTTTAAGTCCCCCGAGGGTGGCATCCGCTCCATGCGAGCGACGGATGAGCCAGTAGAGCGAGTTTCCGTTGGTAGTCATCGGCCCGTAGAAATTCCAATCCCCGCGATGGTCTCCGCGCTCACGCTCCTGAAGTCCGAAGGTAAATAACTCCGTGTCGTAGATAGCCCGGCCATTTTTTCGGAGCCATTCACCGACGCGGAGCAACACGCGGGTGCAGGGCTCCGGTACGACTCCGTCGGGGGCGGGACCCACATTGAGCAGGAAATTCCCGTTGCCTTGGGCGCAGTGCGCCAGCATGTCGAGAATCTGTGATTCGGTCTTCCATTCGTGGTCGCCGCGGTGAAAACTCCAACTCTCGTTCAATGTCACGCATGCCTCCCATGGCCGCCACGGACTGGGCGCGTTAAGATGCTGTTCGGGAGTGGCGAAGTCGCCTGGCAGTCCGTTGCGTCCGTTGAATAGGATGTGCGGCTGGATCGAGCGCACCATGGCGTTCAACTTCTCCGCCTGCCAGCCTTCGGCATTGAAAGGCCACCAGCCGTCGTACCAGAGGATATCGATCGGGTTGTACCGCGTGACGAGTTCGCGGATGCGTTCATGGGTGGCTTCGATAAAAGACTTGTAAGCCTCCGGATTTTCTAGGGCAGCAACTGCGTCGGGTTGGTCATGCCAATTGTTGAGGCTGTGGTAGAGCCCAATTTTCAAATTGTGTTTGCGGGCGGCCGCAATGATCTCCGCCACCAGATCGCGTCCGGCGGCTCCGCTGTTGCCTATGTGGAAATCCGAGAGCTCCGTGGGATAGAGTCGGAAACCGTCATGGTGCATCGTCACAAACACGACGTAACGCATCCCCGCCTTCACCGCCATACGACAGAGCCCATCGGCATCAAAATTCACGGCAGTGAACCGGGAGGCTAATGCCTTGTATTCATCGCGAGGAATCTCCTCGCGATTCCAGACCCACTCCCCCCGCTCCAGCAGGGAGTAGAGACCGTAGTGAATGAAAAGCCCGTAGCGGGCCTCAGTGAACCAGGAATTGCTCATGTTTATTAGGGTTGAAGAGATGATTGGGAGGACAGGATTTCACAGGTGATTAACCGATGGTGAAGCAACTAGGAACGGATCGAAAAAAAGGTCAGTAGATTCTCTAGGATTGAGTTTAGCGAAGGCGTCCAGACGCTTTTTCCACGCGGAGCGCGCAGCACGAAGATAAGGCATGGGATGGCGCAAAGCGGAACCGTGGCCGCACACCAGCAGGTCGGGTTGGAGTTCCAACATTCGATCAATCGCGTAAATCCAGCCGCCATGCTCCGGGTTGGCCTCGTTCCAGCAGAGGATCGGTCCCACTGTGGTTGCATTACCCCACCATGCATCACCCACGAAGAGAACCCGCAATCCGTCCACCACCGCTTCGACTCCGAGATGATGTTTGGTCTGCCCTCCAAGGTGGAAAAACCTGAGCTCATAACCGGCCCAATACAGAACGTATCCTTCGGGAACATGCTGGTGAATCGTCAGGCGCTCGGACACCGTTCCATACCACGGCAGCATGCAGGCGAGGTTATAACTTTCGGGAAACTCCATCGGCCCGCTTATGGAGTCGAGCGCAATGACGGGGGAGCATTCGCTTTCTGCCAGGCGCGGAATAAACTCGGTGTGGTCGCCGTGGTAGTGGGTGGGAATAATCCAGTCGATGGAGTCAATGCCTAAAGCCGCTTTCATTTCACGGAAGACCGCATCGTGTTTCTCAATGCGAAGCGGCAACGGCTCCCAAAGGCAAAGTCCATCGTCCACAACTCCCGCCCGTCCGTCATCAGAGGTGATAACGATGGTGTTCCCGATCTTCCATTGGTGGATGTGCGGGGTGATCATGCGAAAACCAGGAGCCGCACTGTCCTGAGCTGGAAAGTTGAGCGGTTGCGATTCGTCGCAGGAAGGGATTTCGAGCACGGCAGCCAGATGCTGGTCAAGCAAGGCGAGGTTCTTCGCCGGATTGCGGATTATCGGCCCGTGGGCAGGACAAAGGAGGTCAGGGGATCGGGCGGCAAGCTTTTGAGCCGAGTATTGCAGGGTTTGCTGTCCTTTCTGGAGACCATAATCCCAATCGGCATCAAACCAGTTCCAGAGCCGCCCGGCTCCGTAAATCAAATCGCCGCAAAACGCCACATGGGCATTGCCGATCCGGGCCAGAAGGGTCACCGCGTTCTTGCCGTGCCCCGGGGTCTCCAGAATCTCGAATCCTTGGAATATCTCTCCGTGCCGCAGGCTTGTGCCTAGAGAAACAGGGCAAGCAAGAGGCCGCTCGTTCCTGGCTCCGCCCAGATGTCCCTGGTAATTTCCCCGTGTCTCCCAATCCCATGGCTCTGCCCATGTGGTCTCCATCGCTTCATAGGCAGTCCGGCCCCGGCAGAGATATTCATCTCCGGTTGGCACATGCACTGCCGCCTCGGGAAAATTTCTGATGCCTGCGCCGTGTTCCTCCTGCACATGCGTGAGGAGAATATGAGCAACATCTTGACAACCCGTTGCCTCCAAGACCGTCTCGCCAGTCATATCCGCCGGCGGATCAATCAGACAAATTTCATTATTACCAAAGCAGATGATATACCCGCT
>Ga0316229_1000899_pt1 | contig 34551 bp, 34 predicted proteins | sample TBH18023metaG_FD_206011 | JGI IMG/M metagenome (GOLD analysis project Ga0316229, IMG submission 206011) | Freshwater microbial communities from Trout Bog Lake, Wisconsin, USA - TBH18023 | ecosystem: Environmental > Aquatic > Freshwater > Lake > Hypolimnion/Profundal zone | place: USA: Wisconsin... | reverse complement strand
GAATTGCTCCGCAACTGCATCGCCGCCTGTGAGGAACTCGCGGTCGAGCCCGAGGCGGTCGAGCGCTGGCGGGCCATGCTTGCCCGGATGCCCGACTACGCCATCAATGCCGACGGCGCGGTGCAAGAGTGGATCACGCCGCTCCTGGAGGACAACTACGCCCACCGGCATTGCTCGCATCTGTACGCCCTCTTCTACGGGCTGCCGGACGACCTCGCCACCAACGCCCTGTTGCGCAAGGCCTTTCAGGTCGCCGCGGAAAAGCGCATGGAAATCCGGCGCCAGGAAAACGGCGGCGTGATGGCCTTCGGCCTGGTCCAGCTCGGCCAGGTCGCGTCCAGTCTGCGGGACGCCCCGATGAGCTACGAAGTGGTGGATTGGCTGGCCAACAACTACTGGGCCCCAAACCTGGTGTCCACGCACAATCCCAAGAGCCTCTTCAACGTGGACCTCTGTGGCGGGCTGCCGGCGGTGGTCTTGCAGATGTTGGTCGATTCTCGGCCCGGATGGATCGAACTCCTGCCCGCGCTCCCCGCACAGTGGCCCTCGGGCCAAGTGCAGGGCGTCCGCTGCCGCGGCCAGATCGAGATCCGGAGCCTTTCGTGGACCCCCCAGCGGCTGAGCGTCACGCTCCGCTCGGAAATCGCTCAGTCGGTGGAATTACGCGCCCGCCCGTTCAACTGGATCAAGTCGGTGTTGCTGTCGGCGGGCAAGGAGATCACCCTTCAAACCTCGGCGCCGTGAGCCGCCGAGCTGGGGTCAAGCTCAGGGCTTATCACGTAACGGTCAACCCCAGCGCGGCTGCCACGGTTTTATCCACCTCCGGCTTGCCCCCTACATACCTGCGGCCCAAGCCGAAACCTTCGTCCCAACCCCAAACGGCCCAGCCAATCTGGTTCTCGGCCAGGACCTGGCCGAAATCGCGGAACCAGTTGGCACGGTGCTCCGCCTTGGCCTTGGGCGGGAAGACGCCGAATTCTCCGCAATAGAGCGGCACATGGTGGCTCGCGCCCCATTCGATCCCTTCTTTGAAACGGGCCGCCAGTTTGGCCTTGTTCCAGCGTTGTTTGCCGTAATTCTCGACCATGTTCTTGGAGCCGGGATATGGATCCAGGTCGGGCAGCAGCGAGGCCACCGCCTCGGGGTCGGAGGGGTAGGGCACGCCCTTTAGCGGTTTGACATCTGGTCCCGCCCAGGTGGCGCCCTGGTGCGTGAAGGTGAACGGGTCGTAACAGTGAAAGGAATAGACGACGTTCTGGTCCTCGATGAGCTTGAGCTTCTTGAGGCCGTCGATTCCTCCCCAATTGGGGCCGGAGGTCATGATCGTGTGTTCGGGCGCAGCCTTGCGGATCGCGGACACCAGCCGGGCGTTGAACGGGTTCCATTCGGCTTCATGGCCGGCAAAGACCGGCTCATTGATGATTTCCAGCATCGTCAACTCGGGGTCGAAGTGCTTCAACCGGCCGGCGAAATCCCCCCAGAAGCGGACAAAGGCATCCTGCCAGGCGGGATTCAACTCGGAAGGCCGGTCTTCGTTGTGAATATCCACCAGCACCAGCAACCCGGCTCGGTGAAACCGTTCGATGGCTGCATCCACGAACTTCGCGTTCTCCTCGCGGACCGCGCCCGTCGCCTGGTCCATGATGACCTTGGGCTGAAGACACAAGCGGACGTGCGTCAAGCCCATGGTGCGCATCATCTTGGCCTCGGCCTCCGTGATGTAGTTGTCGAAGTGAGCGGCCCCCTCCTGCCGGACAAAGCGGAACCATTGGCACACATTAGCGCCTTTGCTCAGGCGGCCCAACCGGCGCGCGGGAACACCCGTGTCCGTGGCGGACCAGGTGCGGAGGGCGGGCAAGGTGACCAGGGTTCCGACCAAGCCGGTCCCGGCGGCGCGCAAGAAGTGACGACGATTCGATGATTTCATAAATGATACCAGGCGCCCCCACTCGATGCGAACGGGTCTCGCCCTGGGGCTGATTGTCGCCAGTCCGGGACGCTCGTCAACTGCTGATTTCTCAGGGTTCCGCCCGGATGGCCTCTTTGAGGGTCCAGGCTTGCAACCGGGCGAGGGCCATGACTTTGGGCGCCCGGAAGCCGGCTCTATGGATGATCCAACCGCCAAAGAGACCGGGGGTATCCTCCGCCACGTGTTGTTCGGGGAGCAAGCGGGCGTTGTGGCCGAGTCTGACGCCTTCGCCGGCAGCCGCAGGAAATCGGCCCTGGGCTCGGTAGAAAGCCCACGCTCGGGCCATCCCGGCCAGGAAATCACCGGGGGCGACTCCATCAGGTCCGAGGAAAACGCGTGCTGGGACGCGTTGTTCGCTGGCGACAAACTGGCGCGCATCGCGAACGGCGTCTCGGAAGGCGAACCAGGAGGGATTTGTGGCAGAGCCGGTCCCGGTTGGTGGCGGCGAGTCAGGACCGAACAGGGCGGGAGTATTCAGCGGAAATTGGACCTTGCGGCCAGCGATGGTCTCGTCAAGGGCGACGGCCAGCAAGCCGAACTGGTCGGCCAGGGAATAAACCCGAGGACCGAGGCGGATGGCGTCCAGGCCGGTGGTGTCGCTTGCGGCGATACGCTCAGCAAGCTGGGTCAGGTCGTCCTCGGGCGCTCCTGAGGTACGCGTGAGGTCTGGATAGAGCAAGGGCAAGTCACCGGCTGTCACCCAACGCACCCCCGGGATCGCCCGGATATGGTCGATGTACTCCGCGAAGCGGCCGAAGGCGGCTTCGGTTTCAGCCGCCGGGCGTTGTGGGGGCGCTTGCCATTGTTCTCGTGGCGGATTGGTGCCGCGCCGGAAATTGACGGCGTCCCAGAATTCCTGATGAACCCACTCGCAGGGATGGTAATAAATGCTGATTAGCCCACCACCCTGTTCCCGCAACCGTTGCGCGACAGCCGAGATGGCTCGCTTGGCCGGGGCGACCGCCGCAGGATCGTGAAGCTCCATCCGGGTGCAATTGGGACCCAGGTTAAAAACGTTGAGCGCCCCGGTGTACCAAAAAGGCTGGTGATTGAGCCCGACATGGGATCCCTCGTCCACATAGCAGGGAACCCCATGAGGCGCGACTCCGATCGGTTTCAGGGCGGCGATAGCCTGGGGCGCCCAGGAAGAGCCGGGTTGGCCATAGCAGGCCAGGGTCGGCACCTCCAGAATCCGGCGGACGTCCGCCGCTCCGCCGACCTCGCGGCGCGCGAACTCCGCCACGCCTTCCAGCCAGCCGCATTCAGCCAGATACTCCGTCGGAGTGGGGTGAACCGAATGGAAGTTCGCATGGTAGCCGATCGCGTGTTTCCGCAGGGCGGCGAGAACGTCCCGGCGGCCGCGTTGCTCGAGCACGCGGGCCTTTTCGCCGACGATCTTGAACGTGGCGCGGATGCCTCGCTGGGTGAGCAGTTCGCACAAGCGCAGCGTCGCATCGTCGTCCGCGGGTGAGAGGTAATCCTCGGTATCGAACCAGAGGATGACACCAATTTCGGGTGGGCTGCCTGCTGGGGGCGTGTCGCTGGCGCGGCCATTCAGGCTCAGCATTATCATCGTGCCGGCGGCCCACAGGAGGGCGGCCAGCTTGGAGGTGTCGTTGATGGTCATGGGTGGTGCCTGAGTGGCGTTGATGAACCAAACCGGCCTTTCTACCCCTCGGTGATCAACCGGTAGCCCACGCCCGATTCGGTGACGATGAGGCGCGGTTTGGAGGGGTCGGCCTCGAGCTTTTCCCGCAGGTGCGCGATATAAACCCGCAGGTAATGGGTGTGTTCGACGTAATTGGGTCCCCAGACCTGTTGGAGGATATGGCGATGGGTGAGGACCTTGCCGGGGTCCTTGACAAACAGTCGGAGCAACGAGTACTCGGTGGCGGTGAGTTTGACCTCCCGCCCCTTCAGCCGGACAATCCGGGCGGTCAAGTCCACCTCCAGGTCGCCGGTGCGAAATACGGGACTCTCGCTGGCGGGCACCACATGGCGCTGGGCCACGCGCAGCCGGGCCAGCAGTTCACCCGTGCTGAACGGTTTGGTAATGAAATCGTCGGCGCCGCTATCCAAGGCGGCAATCTTGTCTTCCTCACGGTCACGGACGGAGAGGACCACGACGGGGACACGGCTCCATTCGCGCAGCCGTTTCAATACCGTGGCCCCGTCCATGTCCGGCAGGCCCAGGTCGAGGATGACGATATCCGGTGGATGTTGCGCGGCCGCGTTGAGGCCTTCCTGGCCGGAGGCAGCCTCGTCGACGCGGTAGCCGTTGCCTTCGAGACAGACCCGGAGCAAGCGCCGGATTTGCAGTTCATCATCGATGATCAGTGCTTGGGGTTTCGACGGTGTGGATTCGTTCATAAGGGTGCCTCGACACACATAGGTGGGGGTTTGACCAAGGGTAACCGGATGGTAAAAAGAGCGCCTCCGCCGGGCTGGTTGCCGGCCTCGACGTGGCCGCCCTGGGCTTCGATGAAGCCGCGGACTATGGCCAGGCCCAGGCCCGTGCCGCCGGCGGGGGCGTTGGGCGCGCGGTAAAACTTGTCGAAAAGGAACGGCAACGCCTCCACCGGCAGGCCGGGTCCGCGATCGGCCACGGTGAGGATGAGCGTGTCCTTTTGGGTGGTCGCACGCACTTCGACGCGGGTCCCGGGCGGCGTATGCAGGGAGGCGTTCAGGACCAGGTTGGCCAGGGCCTGCTCCATCAGTACGAAGTCCAGGCGTGCGAGCGGCAAGTCCGGGGCGACCGAAACCACCAGTTCATGACGGGCGAGGTCCTTTTCGACGTGCTTGAGGGTGACCTGGACCAAATCGGCAACCTCACACCAGTCCAGCTTTGCCTTGACGTGGCCGGATTCGAGGCGGGTGATATTGAGGAGGTTGCCGACCAAGCGGTTTAATCTGCCGGTGGCCTCCTGAATTTCATCCACCATGCCCCAAGGCAGCTCCGTCGCATGGGTGCGGCGGGCTTCGCCTAACGCGCTGGCGGCGCTGTTGATGACCGCGATCGGCGTGCGGATCTCGTGGGAAATGGAATTGAGGAGGGTTTTGCTGAGCCGCTCCGATTCTTCGACCATCTTGGCCCGCTGTTCGGCGTCGCGCAGGCGCTGGCGGTCGACCACCAAGGCGATTTGCCTCACGAACGCCTCGAGGAGGTCCCGCAGACCCGAGGGCAGCGGGCCGGAGTCGCGAAACCGCACGCTGAGTACGCCCACGGCGCGCTCGCCGGCCAGCAAGGGCTCATGGAGTCCGTCGGCGGACGGCAAGGTGTCGGTACCCAGGCCGGCCGGTTGGCGCCGCCGAAAGGCCCAGGCGGCGACGCTTTGCTCCTTTTCGGAGAGGAGCCAGGTGCTGGCGAAGTAAGGGGTGAGGGAGCCTTCCGGTGTTTCTTCGGGAAGCGACAGCGCCGTATCGGCATGGATGGCCCGGCCCACCTCGCGGATAATGATCGCCAGGAGGTCTGCGAAGTCCGTGGCTTGGGCCAATTCACGGGTGAACAAGTACATGGAGGTGGCATGCTCCTCGCGGCGGCGTTCGGCGGCCTGCTGCGTACGCAGGCGGGCCGCCAGGTGCCCCATCGCCAGGCCTACGACGAACATCGTGCAAAACATCATCCAATCCGCCGGCTTCTCGATGGTCAAGGTGAATAGCGGCGGGACGAAAAGGAAGTCCCAGAGGAAAGCGGTCAAAGCCGCCGCGACCAGGGTTGGGCCGCGGGCCACAAACATAGCCAGCACCACCACGCTCAACAAATAGACCAGGGCGAGGGATTGATAAGATTCATTGCCCAGCCAGTGCTGGAAAATCGCGTTCAAGCCGGTCACAGCGGCGACGACTCCCAAAGCCACCCCATAGCCGCGCGCCGCGGCGGGGTTGAATCGGAACGTCATCGGGGCGCGCAAGATGGAAACGTCTCCTTCGGCTCGCACTGCCCGCACGTCCACATTGCCGCTTTCCCAAATCAGACGGTTGAGCAGCGAACCGCCGCGCAAGAGGTCCAGCGCCCGCCAGCCGGCTGGTTTCCCGACGACGATCTGTGCGACGTTCTGGTCACGCGCGACCCTCAGGATGCCGCGGACCACATCGGTATCGGTGGTGGTGATGACCTGCGCGCCCAATTCACGCGCCAGGGCCAGATGGCGGGACAACCGCGCTTGCTCTTCCGGGCCGAGCGGCTCGGGAAGCTCGACGGAGACCGCGACCCAGGACGCCTGAAGTTCGCTGGCGAGGCGGCGGGTCCAGCGCACCAGCGAGGCGGAGGTCGGGCTGGCACTGACCCCGACCAGCAGCCGCTGGCCCGATTTCCAGGGGTCGGCTATCCCCTGGGCCTGGCGATAGGCCAGCACGTCCTGCCCCACATGCTCGGCCGCAAACCGCATCGCCAGTTCACGCAGCGCCGAGAGGTTGCCGGGTCGGAAAAAGTGGTCTTTGGCTTCCTGCGCCGATTCGGGGATATAGACCTTTCCGTCGGCCAACCGGGTTCGCAGTTCGTCCGGCGGCAGGTCGACCAGCTCCAATTCAGCCCCGTCCAAGGCCGTGTCGGGCACGGTTTCCCGGATGGGGACGCCGGTGATCTGGTGGACGGCCTCGGCGCGGCTTTCGAGGTGCTGGACATTGACGGTGGTGAACACGTCGATGCCGGCCTGGAGCAGTTCCAGCACGTCCTGGTAGCGCTTGGGGTGGCGGGAGCCAGGCGCGTTGGTGTGCGCGAACTCGTCCACCAACGCCAATTGGGGACGCCGGGCCAAGACCGCGTCCAGGTTCATTTCCGTCAAGGCTACTCCGCGGTAGGCGACCTCCAGGCGGCCAATCACCGGCAAGCCTTCCGTCAGGGCTTCGGTCTCCCGGCGTTGGTGGGTCTCGACGTAAGCGAGTACCACATCGCGTCCGGCGGCGAGTTCGCGCCGCGCGGCCTCCAGCATCGCGTAAGTCTTGCCGACCCCTGGGGCCATGCCGAAGAACACCTTCAACTTCCCGCCATGCTGCCGGGCATCCTCTTTTTGGAGGGCCGCCAGCATGACGTCGGGGTTGGGACGTTCCAACTCGCTCATGCGGTCATTCTAGGCCGTTTGTGGACGTTCGCCATCCGAAAAGCACGCAGTCATTTTTCCTTCACTTTCGCCGGGAAGGCCGTTGGGCGGAAATCAAATGGACTTGGGCGAGTGTCAAAAGGAAATCAAAACTCCCAGTGTAACCTGGCGCCGAAGATGGACACGGGACCGCGGTCGCGGTTGAAGGCGGGGTTGGTGACGAACTGGTAATCCAGCGCGAACCGGACGGTTTTCCAGACTTGCAGGTCATAGTAAGTTTCCAAGACCCGTTCCCACCCGTAATTCAGGGCTCCATCGCCGGCCAGGATGCCGGTGCCGCGGGCATCAAGAAACGCCTGGTGAACGGCGGAAATGCCGCTGAGCGCACCCGCCAAGCCGAAGGTGTCGTTTGGCCGGCCCCAAAACTCCCCCTTGACGCTGATTCCCATGGTCGCGGTGCGGTCCACGTCGGAGAAGACCCAGGCCTCATTTTGGCCGTCGCTCCAGCCCAAGCGCGCGAACGCCCCGACGTTCTTGATAATCTTCTGTTCGACGTTGAGCCCGAAGCCGTACTTATAACGGTAGGCTCGCGTCGCCACGATGTCCGCGTTCGGGTTGGCGTGGTCGATCGCTTCCTGGTAGCTGCCCATGTGCGCCGAATTGAGGAACGCCAGCAGCCGGATCGTCCCGGGATGCTCTGTTAGGGTGTAGCGGCGCTCGAACTCCGCCACCATGCCCCAGGCGTCCAGGTAGTGCGCGTCGGTCCCCATGCCATTGGAGACCGGGGGCATCTGGAAGAAACCGTAGCGGACGGCCCAGTGCGGTTGGTTGAGTTCGGCGGCGAACCCGGTCATATACCCAAGACTATCGGCGGGGTAATCCCAGGCTTCATTGGCCATCAGCCCCCAGCTCATGAACTGCGTGCGGGGGTCATTCGCGTAGGCGTTGTTATCGAAAATGTCCTTCACGCTGATCTTCCCCAGGGTGAGTGTCAGGCGCGAGGCATCCTGCCTGCCCGGGAGGTGAAGCGGATCGTCCTCGATGGTTTCCTGGTCGCCCCCGAAACCGAAGGTCTGTCGAAGGAAGAGCCGCGCGATGATGGCCTTGGGGTGATCGGTCCCCAGACGGAAGGCTTCACCGCTGGGGAAGGCTTCCACGCCGAGGGTCTTGCTCAGGCCGAAGCCTTGCCACATCAGCTCATCTAGGTGGACTTCGGCGCCATGCCACAGGCGGACACCGCCGAATAAGTCCAGCGACACCGTCTCCTGGATCTCACCGTGCTGGTTCAGGCTGTTGGGGCCGGAGTATTTCGCCGGAAATGCCGGGTCGCCCTGGAAAATATCGGTGTTCTGAACGTGGAAGTTCCAGCGTTTTTCCCGGCCATCATCGGGGCTCTTCTCCGAGGGTTCGGCGAGTGGTTTGGCGGAGGACAAGTTCGTATTGGCCAGCGTATCGTCGGCTGCGTTCCCGCTCGCAGCGACAGTTGCCGCAGCGCAGCCGAACGCGAAAACCGCCGCGCGGGCCATAGACCTGTTCCAATTCATTGAGTGTGTGTTGTCGTGTCGTCATTCCAATGGCTGGTGCAAACGACCGGGTGTACCTTAACCCCTGCTTCCGGCCCAGCGCCAGTCGAGAATGTCAGAAAACCTTTAGGAAGCCGTCGCGCCGGAGTTCGCGTCGTAACGCAGTCACTCAAGCGGGCACGATCATCACGGGGCAGCGGGCGTTTTCTACCGCGCGCTGGACCGTATGCCTGGCGAAGGGGTTCCAGCGGCGTCGGGCGCGCCGCTGGCCCATGACCACCAGGTCAAACCCCGCGCTCTTCTCGGCGATTTCTTCCCACGGCAGACCTTCAGCCACGACGGTTTGGGCTCGGACTCGGGCCGGCAAAGCGCGGGCCACTTCCTCCACTCGTGCCATGCCTTCGGACCAGAGCTGTGTCATGAACTCCTGGGCCGGGCCGCAATTGTCGGCGGGGTGTTGGGCGTTGAGGTCAACGATGTGCAAGAGCGTGATACTCGCGTCGGAAAGGCATGCCAATCTGAGCGCGCGATCCAGGGCCATCGCCGAAGGCGGCGAGAAGTCCGTCGGAACCAGAATCCGCTGGACCGCCGCCAGCGTGTGAGGAGGGGGTTGTTGCGAGGTTGCATCGCCCGCGGCAAGGGCAGGGGCGCTGCTATCACAGCGCCTTCCGGCCGGGCAGCCATGCTCAGGCGAGATGACTTCCTGACCTACCGGCAAACGTGGCAGTGTCATTGCATCCAGATTCTGCATAGGGTGATCCTGGACTGGAAGTGCCGGAAGGGGTAATCAAAAGGCGGCGCGCTGACGTAAAAAGAAAATCAACGTGACTCTCGCCATGGAGACTCGGACAAAACCACTAATCCTGGCGAGTCACAGGGTTAGGGCCTGGGCCGATCGCGCGCGGTTTCGATGAGGGCCTCGATCCGGGCGGTCAGGCGGGCGGAATCGCCGGCGGAATAATCGGTGGTGATCTTAAGATAAGGGAGGTGGAGTTCCTCTTCGGCCAGGCGCCGGACGCGGATCGACTCGATGTCGTAGGTCAGACAGGCCTGCCAGACGAGGTCGATGATACCCTGGGGACGGAACCTGGCGGCCAGGGTGCGCAGGCTCTCGAGGCGGCCATCGTTGGGGGTCATCACCGAGCAGGGCAGGTGGTAGTACTTGCGCGCGATGGCGCGGAGTGGGTCGGGATCATTGATATCGACGTCCTCGAGAATCGGCTTGAGGCCGGTACAGTTTTCCTGGCAGACGACGACCGCGCCGCATTGCTCGATGAGGTCGATCACGCGCTCGGCGCCGTGCGCGGTGGGCACCCCCGTGAGGAGGATACGCACCGGGTGCGCCGACCGCTCGGCCCGTGAGGCAGCCCCGGGAGCGCTGAACCAATCCAGCGCCGCCTCGTACTGGTGGAGGTCGGCCTCGATGCCTGAGATGAGGCTCTTGAGGTCCAGCAGTTGCCGGCCGGTGAGCGGCGGCGGATCTGCGGTCATGAGGTCGGCCAGGCGGCGGCGCAGGCCGCGCTCGCGGTTCATGAGCTCGATGGCCTCGCGCAACCGGGCCTCGGTGATGTTGACACCGAACCGTTGTTCCAGGCAGACCTTGAGTTTGCGGAGCTCGCCGGTCCAATGTTCAAGGGCGTCGGCATCCTCGGCCTTTTGAGGCAATTCGAGGACGTGCATCGGTTTATCCGCGGCCAGTAGTTCGAACATCTTCTTTTTGCCGTCGCAGGTGGTCTCGGCCACCACGAGGTCGGCCCAGTTCAGGAATGGGTTTTTACCCAACCGGTGGTAGCCGTAAGTGGACTTGATGAGCGGGCAGAGATTGGCCGGCAAGGACTGTTCGGCGGCGGGGATGGTCTCGGCGGAACCGCCGCACAGACACACCGGCACACCGCCGGCGGCCAGGATGACCTCACGAGGGGTAAACTCGCACAGAATCCCGACGATGGGCCGCCCCTGCGCCTTCGCGGCGGCGGCGTAATCGTAGCAATGGTCCACCATGTCGCTGAACCAGGCCAGCGGGGGCGGAAGCGTCACGCACGGCCGCGGCACAGAGGCGGAACTCCGGGAGGCTGAACCGCCAAGTTGCATGGTTATCCGCGGACCTCTTTGTCGCCGTCGAATTCGATATTCGAGGGGCGTTTGACCTTCCGGCCCTCCTTTTTTTCGACCTGCTTCTCGGCCCATCCCCAGATGGACCGACTGACGAAGCTGGGGAGGTAAATGATGCCCACGAAAGGAATTACCTTGAGGAACCACACCACTCCGAACTTGAGGGATTCGATGGCCAGGCGCAGGCCATCGTGGTAGGTATTCTTGTTCACGAAGCCGCGCTGGAACAAGGCATATTGGGCGATTTTTTTCGGGTAGAACGGTCCGCCCAGCATTTCGCGCATCATCGCCTTGGCGATGGGTTGGTCGGTGGCCTTGACCTGGTTGGCGACCATGATCCAGCCGATCACCAGGTGCAGGGGGCGGTAGCCGACGTTTTCCTGCCGGTTGATGATGTAATCGTACTTGGTCACGTAGATCAGGGCGTTCTGCTTCACCGCGTAGACGAAGAAGAAGAGGTTCGAGAAAATGGTGTGGATGTTGTAATAGCCCTTGAGGACCATCTCGGGGACCACCAGTTTGGTGCGGAAGATCGTGCAGGGGATGAACGAGCCGGTGTAGAAGTAATTATACCGCGGGTCCTGAATCAGGTCCGGCGCCCGGATCTCCGTGCCACGAGGCAGGACACTGTGGTTGGGAACGCCGACCGAGACGATATCGTATTTCCGGGAAGTGACGGCCGTTACGATCTCGCCGAAATGGCTGAAATCGAAGTCATCGTCGTCGCAGATAATCCAGGTGTATTCGCTGATGGCGGTTTCCAGGGCGCGCAGGTAATTGCCACTGATGCCGACGTTGAACGGGTTGCGGCGGACGTGGAAGTTGGGGAAAAAGGAGGCATGTTTGGCGCAAATCGTCCCCGTGTCGTCGGTCGAGCCGTTATCGATCACGGTGAACCGGCAGTTGGCGATGGGGCTCTGGTGCAATTTCCCCAGCGTCTCATCCAGGTAACGCGACCTATTATAGGTCACCAGGATGATTTCGAGCATCTCGTTCAGCGGTGTGTTCATCATCGCAGGGGATTATCCGGAAAAAAGCCCCGCCTGCAAGCGCCAATGGACAGCTGCGGGCGGGCGGCTCACAACGTCCAGCCTGCGCGGTAGGGCCGGTGCAGCAGGGCCGCGGCGGCCTGGGAATTGGGGATCTGCCCGGTCAGCGCGTCGTACTCGACCGGGCCTTCCACCAGCGTGGCCAGGTTGATCAGTTGCATCAATTCCGTGAGCGGGCCGCCGATGTCAAAGCCCGAGAAGGTCTGGCCGTTGCCTTTGCAGGCCTCCACCCATTCGCGATGGTGGCCGTTGGCCGCGGGGAGCTGTTGCGGCGGACCCGACTTGACGCCTTCAAACTTTCCTTTGGGCAAGAGGGCAAAGCGCGTGTTCCAGGGGCAATCGGAGTAGATCGATCCCTTGTCTCCCACCAGCAGGTCTCCCCAGGCGCCGCGCGGGTGACCCAGGAGCAAGGCCTCGGACGGTTTGGTCTGGGCATAAAGGGTCAGCTTGACGGGCGGCAGTGCACCGCGAGCCGGCAGTTCGACCGTGGTTACCATGGAGGTGGGATAGCCTTCTTCGTCGCGCTCGGACGGTTTGGCTTCCACCCGGATGAGCCGGGGTTGGGTCGTGCCGGCCGGCGCGGGGTGCCACAACTGATCGAGGCGCAAGGCCCGGAACATCAAATTGCCCGTGTGACAGCCAAAATCCCCCACGATGCCGCTGCCGAAGGCCCGCCAGGCGCGCCAACTCGCCGGCAGGTAACAGGAATGGTAAGGACGCGGCGCCGCCGGTCCGAGCCAAAGGTCCCACGAGAGCGAATCGGGCACGGGCGGTTGATCGGCCGGCCGGTGCTGCGGTCCGTTCCCGCCGTCAAACCAGACGTGGGCCTCACGGACCTCGCCGACCGTCCCGCTCCAGACCAACTCGACGGCGCGCCGCAGGCCGTTCTCGGCGCTGCCCTGGTTGCCCATCTGGGTGACGACTTTCTGCTCGCGGGCGGTTTGGCGCATGACCCGGGCCTCTTGCACCGTGCGGGTGAGCGGCTTCTCGCAATAGACATGTTTGCCGCGCTTCATCGCCGCCACCGCCGCCACCGCGTGCGTGTGATCCGGAGTGGCGACCACCACCGCGTCGATCTGCCGGTCCATTTCCTCCAGCATCCGCCGAAAATCGGTGAACGGCCGGGCTTGGGGGTGTTTCTGGAAGATATCGCCCGCCCGCTTCTGATCCACGTCGCAGAGGCCGACGACATTCACACCCAGGCCGGAAATATTGTCCAGGTCACTTCGTCCCTGGCCGCCGATACCGATGCCGGCCACGTTCAGTTTGCCGTTGGCTTCGTAGCCAAAGGCCAGCCTGGCATGAGGGAGGAGGAGGAACGCGGTCGCGCTTAGCGCTGAATTTCGGAGAAACTTGCGTCGGGGCAATGTGGTCTTCATCGCCTGAAGATGCCGCAGAGGAGATTCACGGACAAGTGAGATGTGCTGGCGGGGGTGGGGGGTTGGCGGAGGATCAGCCTCGCTTTTTGGGTTGCGGAGCGAGGAAACTGCGAATATCGGTGGTCGCTGGATTTTTACCCTTGCGCAAGGCGGCCGATCCTGCTTCATTATGGTCAGTTCTGTGCGCATATGGCGGAATTGGCAGACGCGCTACTTTGAGGTGGTAGTGGAGTAATCCGTGCAGGTTCAAGTCCTGCTATGCGCACCAACTTTTTACCCTGGAAAAATCCTCATTTTCCCCTGTAAAATGGCACTTTCAGGCTTTCCGGCTCGGTTGCGGTTCGTTGTTTCATTCGGCCATCTTTGGCCATTCGTGGTCACTTGGTTGTCATAGGCTGTCATAAACCGCATGTAACGGCGAAACGTTATGGTGCTGGGGCTTTGGTGGTTTCGGGCTGGAAACGAAAGGGCCGCCGGACTCGAAAGTTCGGCGGCCCAATCAGCCGCCCACACTGGGGCGGCTTTGCCTCTGCGACTACACCCTATGAACCCTGCCCATTGCTGGCCACTGCGCCAGTGCCAACAGCGTAGGCGGGAGCGCGGCGGGGCGCAAGTGGTTTGGCTCGCTCGCCTTCACCGTGGCTCACCTTCACCAGGGCGAGGGATGGAGATTAGCACTGGACATGAAATGTCCAATGGGTGTATCCCCTGTCTATGGCTAACGTGGAAGCGGTGGAAGCGGATGCTGCAAAGCAGGCGGACCTGGCGAATCTGGTAAACCTGCTGGGGGTCTTTTCGGCGGCGGCCAATGGGTTGCAGGCGCTCGAGGCGTCGATCAATGAGCAACTCATGGATCTGATCGATGAGCACCAGAAGGATTATGCGCAACTGCAGGAGGCGATGACGAAGGCGGAGACGGCGTGCGAGGCGCTGACTTTGATGCATCCGGAGTGGTTCAAGGTGAAGCGGTCGATCCGGACGCCTTACGGGACGGTGAAGTTCCATTCGGGGACGAAGCTTCTGGTGGAGAATCCGGAGGGGACGATTCTGCTGCTGCGGGCGGAGAAAAAGGCGGACCCGAAATTCAAGGCGGAGGAGTTTATCCGGAGCGCGGAGGAGCCGAATCTCGAAATGCTGGAAAGGCTGGACGATGAGACATTGGCGCGGTTCCAGGTGCGGCGGGTGAGGGCGGATAAGTTTTCTGTCGAGGCGGCGAAACTCGATATGGGCAAGGCGGTGAAGGAGGCGGCGGAAGCGAAGGGATAAAGGGGCATGGACCAGACTTTCGAGGAGGACGGGCGGCCGGTGCCGGCGGTGGAGTTCGATTGGGAGGCCATCGAGGATTGCGGGCCGCAAACGGATCTGCAGGGGTTGAGTGATGAGGACGTGGAGCGGGGCTTGATGGTGCTTCGGGCGCTGTTGTCTTGGATTTGGCAGAATGGGTCGCGCAATCCGGAGGGGCTCAAGCTTCGGGCGATGGTGATTTGCTGGCTTTTCTTGAAGGAGCTGCGGCCGCTGAAGCTGAGCGAATTGGCGCGGGGGTTCGGTTTGAAGAAGCAGAGCGTGGGGCGCCAGGTGGAGGATTTCAAAAAGCACTTTCCGGGGATCCGGTCTCCGCACATGAAGATCGGGGCAACGAAGAGCCGGACGCTGGAAAGGGAACGATATGGATAGACTCTTAATGTTTCTGTTGGTCATTTCGGCCGCGTCCGGTGCGCTGGGATTGCTGTGGGATTTTGACGTGAAGCTTGGTTGGCCTCGGAAGAGGCTGGTCAGGTGTCTGCTCATGCTCGCTATGCTCTCGCTTGTGGTGGCGGTCGGGCTAGCAACAATCTTGTTATTCGAGGCGGCGCATATCATGAAAGGGATGGTGCCATGACTGACTTGATTCCATTTGGGCGGCGGATTAACGAGCGTGAGGCGACGATAGCGCGGCTGGTGGATTCGGCGTTGAGGGCGGCGGCCGCCACGGTGGCGGAGATGATCTTGCAGGGGCAGGACCTCCGGGCGGTGAAGGCGGCACTTTCGCACGGGGCGTGGCTGGCCTGGCTGTCGGAACATTGCCCGGCGCTGCACGAGCGGCGGGCGCAGCGATATATGCGTTTGGCGGCGGACCCGAGCCGGGTGGCGGAGTTGATGGGGGCGGGGTCGCTGCGGTCGGCGTTGGCGCTGCTCGAGGAGCCGGCGGAGGCCTCGGGGGAGGAGCCGCGGCGGTGGCCGGCATATATCGAGGCGACGGGGCGGGTGGCGAAGCTGGCGGGGTACGTGGAGAAGCATCCGGTGTCGCAATGGCCGTTGGAGGGGCAGGAGAAGTTCCGGGATGAGCTGAGGCCGATAGTGAAGGCGCTGTGGCCGGGGCTGGAGGTGTGAGGTTATGAAGGCGGAGAGCGCTCGGAGTGTGAAGCGGGCCTCTGGGGCGCGGGAGTCGTTTGCGGCGGCGGCGGAGTGTCTTGGGCCGATCATGCCCGGTATGGCGTTGTTTGCGGTGACCCGGGGGCAGTGGTCGATGATCGACGCGATCCTTCATTGTCTGGATTGTGTGGGGCCGGCGGAGGTGAGCGTGTGGACTTGGACGGTGGCGGAATATGAGGTGCAAATGCTGACGCGACTTCGCATCGATGGCCGGGTGACTGGCGGCCGGCTGGTGATCGATCACGGGGCGCGGAATAAGAACAAGGGGACGATTCGGGAGTGGCAGGGGACCTTTGGGGCGGATTCGGTGCGGTACGTGCTGAATCATTCAAAGCTGGCGCGGGTGGCGTCGGCCTCGGGGTTGCGGCTGCTGCTGCGGGGCTCGATGAATCTGAATTTCAATCCGCGGTTTGAACAGTTTGACATCACGGAGGGGGGCGAGGATTACGGGTTGGTGAAGCGGATCGAGGATGATTTGCCGGTGTTGGGGGACGATTGCGCGGGGCGGGAGGTTTATGCGGCGAGCAGGGTTAGCCAGGCGTTCGACGCGTCCACTTTGGAAATGTTCTCGGGCGCGCGGGTGTGGGGCAAGTAGCTGCCGCCGGGCGCGAATACCTTATGGAGGCGGCGGAGCGGGCGGCGATGTGGTCTGCATTCAAGGCGGATAATCCAGGCAAGGGCGGGGAGGACCTGCAGATCTACTTTGGGGCGGCATTGGACTATTGCGAGGCGGAGACGAACATCCGGGCGCACGGGAATGTGTGCTTGCATCCGCGCACGGGCGCGCCGGTGGAAAACCCTTACCTGAAGATCAAGGCGTCGGCGGTGCGGCTAATATTGCTGAGCCGGTTCGGCGGGCTGGCGAAGTCCGGGCTTTGGCGGGGGCTGGAGCGGATGTTCCAGGCGGCGCCGCCGGGCGTCTCCGGGTGACTTTTACGCATTGGTGTGGAAGAGAATGCAAATCCGTCGCCGGCCGTCGCTGGGGAGCTACGGCCCGGGCCGGCCGAAGCGGTCGGGGTGTTGGACGCGGCCGCGGCACAGCGGGTGTTGGCCGTGGACGTGGACAACGTGCGCCGCAAGGCTGAGCAGTGCAAGCCGTTGAGCAAGTATGAGCGGACGCTGATTCAAGAGGAGGCGAGGCGGACGGAGCGCGCGCGGGCCACCGCGGCGCCTGCGCCGAGCCCGGCAGCGGGGACGGCTGCGGAGACGCTGCGCCTGGCATCGGGGCTTGCGGCGAAGCGGCTTTGCGAGCTGACTGGGCTCACGGATCGGAGGCATCGGCAATTGGCGGACGCGGGTTACTTCCCGTCGCCGCAAAATGGGGAATACGATTTCGAGCGAACTATCGAGGGGCTGTTTCGTTACTTCAGGGAGCAGATTGCGAAAAAGAGCAATTCATTGGCGAAGGAGCAATTGCGGTTGACGAAGGCGAAGCGGGAGAAAACGGAGGCGGAGGCCGGTAAGCTGCGGGGTCTGTTGATCGAAAAGGATGAGGTGGGGCCGGCGCTGCGCAATTTGGCGGCGCATCAGCGGGCGACGTTGCAGCATAAAATCGAGAGGGAGCTCGCGCCGAATCTCGCGGGGCGGCCGGTGGGTGAGATCATGACGTTGTGCCAGCGGGCGGTCGACGAGGTGTGCGAGGTGTTTGAAAAGGGGATCGCGGAGTGGTGCCAGGTGGACGGAGGCCAAGCGGGGCAGGATAGCGAGGGCGCGCCGTGAATTCGGAGATGAGGAAGATCGCGGCGTCGTTTGTTGGGCGCGCCGTGGCGGCGGCTTGGCGGCGGCCGTTCCGGGGCGAGGTTTACGAGTACGCGGCGAAGCTGAATTTGCAGGCGGGCTATTCGGTAAAGGGCGCGGTGGATATGAACACGCTGCGACATTTGTTGTGGCCGCTGCGGGCACTGCGGGCGCCGTGGGTGCGATTGGTGTCGCTTCGGGGCGCGGTGCAGACGACGAAGTCGCTGTGCGCGGATATTTGGGTGCCGTACCTCATCGAGCACGATCCCGGGGATCTGCTGTGGCTCCTCGAGGATGACAAAAAGGCGCGGGAATACGCGGCGCGGTGCCTGACGCTGATTAAGAGCGTGCCGGAGATCGCGGCGATGTTGCAGGACGTGGACACGTCGGACAAAACGAAGACGCGGATCTCGTTTCGGCACATGCAGCTTTTGGTATGCGGATTGAACGCGGGCAACGTGCAATCGCTGAGCTGGCGCTATGTCATCGTGGACGAAACGTGGTTGCATCCGTGGGACGGGTTGATCCGGCAGGCGATGGATAGGACGAAGCAGTACCCGAATACCAGCAAGGTATTGCTGATCGGGCAAGGGGGCTGGGACGGGGATGACCACGACCGGGAGCACCGGGAGTGTCAGCAATGGGAACTGGGTTATCGGTGTCCGGAGTGCGGGCGGGCGCAGGCGTTTGAGCAGTCGCGGGAACGGCCGGCGGATTTCGAGTTGGAAGCGCTGCGGGGGAAGTTTTCGGGGCTGAGTTGGGATACTAACGAGGTGACCAGGCCGGGCGGCCGTTGGGACTGGGATGCGGTGAAGCGGTCGGCGCACCATCGGTGTTATTTTTGTGACGCGCGGATCGAGGACCGGCCGGAGGTGAGGCGGGCGTTGAACGATGGGTATTGCTACTTGCCTGGGGACGGCCGGGGGGGCGAGGGGCCGGCGGAACCGGTGTTTGCGGAGCGCGTGGCGTTTCATTGGCCGGGCGAGGCCTCGATGAGGGTGCCGTTCGGGGATCTGGCGGTGAAGTACCTCAAGGCGAAGATCGCGGCGGAAGAGCAGGGCTACAAATTGCCGCTGCAGGAGTATTGGCAGAAGGATCGCGGGTGCGTGTGGTCGGACACGCTGGAGGGGGATTACCGGGAGATTGTCAAAGAGACGTACGACCCGAAAGCGGAGTGGAGCGAGGGGGTTTACAAGTTCTTGATCGTGGACTGCCAGAGGGATTTGAAGAAGTTCTATTTCACGGTGTTCTTGGTGGCACAGTCGGGAGAGTCGCGGGAGTTGGAGCGGGGAATGGCGGCGTCGTTCGAGGACATCGCGAAGATCCAGGATCTGCAGAAAATAAAGGATCAACACGTTTTCCTCGATTGCAGCTATCGAATGACGGAAGTGTTGCGCGAGTGCGTGAAGCATGGGCACGTCGCGACGGTGAAGTTGGGTAAGGGCAAGGAGCGCAAGGTCTGGCGATGCTGGATCGGGCTCAAGGGGAGCGGATATGAGATGTTCCGGCACAAAGACCCCGTGACCGGACTTATGGAATCGAAGGTCTATTCCGAGCGCAAATGGTATGACCTAAGCATTGGGATGGGGAAGCGGTCAGCGCGCGCGCCTTGGTATGAGTGGAGCAATCTGCACTGCAAGGACCTGTTGAGGATGCGTCGCGACGCTGAGCCCGGGGTGCCGGCATTCCTTTCGCTGCCGGACACATTGCCGCCGACGGACCAGAATTCCTACTTCGCGATGATGCGCAGTGAGCGACGCCAAGAAGACTATGCCGGGGGGCGGAAGCGCAGCATCTGGGTACCGGTCAGCAAGACGCGACCTAACCACTATTGGGACATCGGCGGGATGCTAATGGCCGTGGAATCCATCGTCGGCATTATTGGCCAGGCGGAATCGGTAGAGTCGGCAGACCCTCCCCCCCCATAAGGAATCTATTGTGCCGGCACCGTCCCAGAGCAGCTTGGTTGGCTGGCAAAAATTTCAAGGGCGCGGGGTTTGGAATCGGGGTTTCAGTTTCAAGGTGGCAACTGGGGGCATGGGGTGGGGCGGGCGGGTGGGCATTGACGGGCGGGGGTTGTTATGCCGGTGGACTATTATCCGCAGAAGTCGGTTCAGGAGCTAACGGTGCTGCTGGACACGTTGCAGCGACGCCAGACGTCCGGGGGGATTGTTGGGGTGTCGGGCGGGGGCTCGTCTACGTCGCGGCAGTTGGCGGGTATGGGGAATGCCAGGACGTCGGTCGAGATCCTGCGGGTGCTTTACTCGCTATACTGCCGGGACCCAAAGACTTTCAAGGACCCCTATGCGGGGAAGATCACCCGGACCAGGGCGAGGTACACGTTTTCATGAGGGCTTCAATTGGTATGCCGCGGACGATGCCGGCGGGTCGCCGGCAGTCGAGCGTTCTGGGGCCGGATGGCAAGCCGGTCTCCTACTTTCTTTATCCGACGCCGCGGTTCAACCTGCGGCAGTACAAGCCGCGGTATTGGCTGGCGGCGGACACGAAGTCGAACGTCACGGAGTATGACCGCTGGGAGATGGTGAATTACTCGCGTCAGCTTCGGGCGCAGATCGACGTGTTGGACACGGCGGTGCGCGCAAAGAACACTTGGGCGTTTGGGGAGGCCTGGGACGCCCATTACGTCGGGCGTAATGCGGACTGGGGTCGGCTGGCGGAGGAATGGCTGCGGGTGCAGTTCTTTCCTAATTGCAACGTCCGCGGTGGGCCGTTTGACCTCAAGACCTCCCTGCGGTTGAGCGGGGAGGCTTTGGACGTGGACGGCGATGATTGCATGGTGTTGACGGAAAACGCGGCTGGTGATCCGCGCATCGCCTTCTACACGGCCACCCGGGTGGGGATGCAGGCGACGGGGATGCGCGGGAAGATGATTAAGGAGGCTGGGCCCGATGGGACGGTCGGTGAGGGGATCTACGCCGGTGCCAAAATCTTTGACGGGGTGATTTTTGACCGGAATATGCGGGCAATTGCCTTCCGAATCTGCGGGGAGGATGGATCGTTCCGGGACGTTTCGGCTTTTTCGGCTGACCTTGCGTTCGAGCCGACTTGGCATGACCAGGGCCGGGGAATCCCGCGGATCGCCACGAGCCTGTTGAAGTGGATGAACCTGCAGGACATCGACGAATTCATTCAACGGGGCATGAAGCGGGCGTCGTCCATCGGCCTGAAGTTCAAGCGGGAGGGGGGCGAGGCGGCGCTGGGAAACGAGATCATCACGGGGGAAGACGATCCCTCGGTTCAGGCGGCCGGGGCTAATGCCCAGGTGGTTAGTGGCGGGGTCCATCCCAAGGTTTATTACGAGGAAATCGAGGGGGGCGAGATGTATTACCTCGATAGCCAGGGCGATGAGGAGATCGAGGCGCTGAAGTACGAGAATCCTCACCCCAATTCGGAGGCGTTTGTTGAACGGCTCATGCGGGGGGCTTTGGCGTCGGTTGGGTGGTTTTACGAGCTGATTGACCTGCGGGAGACGGGCCGGGCGGCGGCTCGGCTGCTGACGGACATGGCGAATCAGTCGATCGGGGAGCGCCAGGCGTCCGGTCACAAGCGGTGGCGGCGGATTGTGTCCTATGCGGTCGCCAAGGCGATGAAAAACGGGACGTTGCCGCGGAATGACGACGGGATGGACGCGTACCAGTGGGACCGAGGGTTGCCCAAGGAACTTTCGGTGGATGCCGGCAACGATGAGCAGGCGGACCGGGAGAATCTCAAGATGGGGACGACTTCGAAGGCGCGAATTGCGCAGAAGCACGGCGACCACTGGCGCCGGATTGGGGCGCAACGGCTGTCGGAGGTGCAGGACCTGATCGCGATGGCCCGGCAGGTGTCCCTTGCGGCGCCGGAAGTGCCGTTTGAAATGGCCATGGAGCTGCTCGAGCAACGGAGCCCGAATCCGATGGCCGGGGGCGGGGAGCCGGATGGGGATTAGGGGCCGCCGCCGGCCTCGAGGCCGGGAGTCGCGCCAAAGAAATGATCAGAGGCGCTCTGCCGAGTCGCCGACACGAGAGAGGATTATGAAATACGATCGGATAATGGCTTTGTTGGCGGAGGAACCGCTGTTGATCACGCCGGCGGCGCATGGGGCGCTGGCACGATTGTTCGCTGAGCATCGTTCCTTGAGTCGCGCAGACTTCGAAATGAAGCGGGAGGGGACGGGGGCCTGCGGGGCCGTCGTCGAGTTGGAGCAGATGGAGATCATCGACGGGGTGGCGCACATTCCGATCGGGGGACCCATTGGGCGAGGCCTGGGGAAGTTCGAGAAGTGGGCCGGCGCGGTGGATGTCGAGGACGTCATCGGGGAGATCGACGAGGCGGAGGAATCGGCGGAGGTAGGGGCGATTCTGTTGGACATCGATAGTCCGGGGGGCATGTACTCGGGGACGCCGGAGCTGGGTGACCGGATTTTGCAGTGCCAGAAGCCGATTTATGCGTTTAGCGCTGGGATGATGTGTTCGGCGGCGTATTGGGCCGCGGCGGCCACCGATGGGATTTTCACGACCCGGACGGCGACGGTGGGCAGCATCGGGGTGTATTGCGCGTACCTGGATTCTTCGGCGGCGATGGAAAAGGAGGGGCTGAAGGTGGATGTCTTTACGAGCGGCCGCTACAAGGGGGCGGGGATTCCGGGGACCACACTGAGCGAGGACCACCGGAAGATGCTGCAGGCGCGCGTGGAGGAAATGGCGGGGGCGTTTTATCAGCATGTCGAGGCCTCGCGGCCGGACGTGGAGCGGACGGACATGCAGGGCCAGGTGTTCATGGGGGATCGGGCGGTGGCGGCCGGGTTGGTTGACCAGGTGGTCCGTGACAAGGGGGAGGCGGTGGAATTGATTGGGGGATCCGGGGCGGGGAGTTGACGGAGTCGGGTTGGTGGGATTGGTTGTTTTAGGTTCATGGTTCAAGCCGGCAGCTCGCGCTGCCGGCTCTTTTATTTGGCAAATCCGACACGCGTGTCGGATTTGGGGGACGGCGGCGTATTTGGGGTGTGCGTTGACGGCGGGGCGTGGTTGAAATGCAGTTGCCTCAATTCATTCAACGGATGCTCGGCTTCGTGGAGAAGGCCGAGAAGAACCTCACGGCAGAAGAGCGGTTGGCGACGGTCTTGAAGGACCTGGAAGCGGCCAAGGCCTCGCTGGTGACGGCGAATGAGACGTCGGCGAAGGCGCTGGCAGACGTGAAGGCGGCGCTTGAAGCCAAAGAGGGGGAGATCGCGACGCTCAAGGCGGCTATCGACACGGAAAAGGGGCGGGCGAACCAGACGATCGCGGCGCAAGGCGTGCCGGCGGATTTGCTTCCGGCCGCAGAGGCTGGCAAGGGCACCCAGGGCGAGACGGCCTACGTGGTTTATCATCGGCTTTTGGCGGAGGACCCGCAGGCGGCCGGCGCTTACTATCAGGCTCATTCGAAGGACATTTGCGCCACGCGCCAGTAACCAACCATTGGAAGTAACTCGATCACTCAGTTTTTATGGCCACAGCGAATCAAAGTCTCGGCACATTAGCCACGGCAACCATCGTCCAAGAGGCGCTGGATCTCGTGTTCACCATCCGCCCGCAGCTCAATCGGCTGTCGCTCGGCTTCACCGATCGCAACGGTTCGCCGATTGCGCAGTATAACCAGCCGGTGATCACGCGGACGCTGGCGATCCCGGCGGTCGGGAACATCGGGGACGCGGCCACGGACCGGAGTGACGCGGATGTCTCGGTGACGCTGAACAATTTCAAGCAGATCCGCTACGACTACACGCCGCAGCAGTACAGCGGCACGAACCGCGACCTGATCCGGGAGGCGGCGTTGCCCATGGCTATCGCGATGGCCAATTACATGGTGGATGCCATCGCCGCGCTGTGGACTCCGGCGAATTACCCGGTGCGCACGGGCGCCGACGCCGTCGCGAATGGCGCCACGAACAATATCACCAAGATCGGCGTGGGCTGGGATTACACGCACTTGGTCAATACCCGGCAGGTGCTGAACAAGGCGGGCGTTCCCCTGGCGGACGGTTTGCGGTTCTACGGCGCCAACGCGGATGTGTATGGCTCGATGCTGAACGATCAGCGCATCGTGGCCGCTCTCTACAACCCGGCGAACTCGGAGGCCATCAAAACGGGCCGGCTGCCGGATGTGGCGGGTTTCGGGCTGTCGGAATACCCGGCGCTTCCGTCCAACGGGTGCAACCTGGTGGCGGTGGCGGGCACGGCGGATTCGAGCGTCTACGCGCACCGCGTGCCGCGGCATCCCAACGACGTGAAGGGCTTCGAGGGCGTTCCCATCCCGGGCCGCATCGGCATCGTGACTGAGCCGCGCACGGGGCTGTCGGTGATGGTGGTCGAGTATGTGGCCCTGCCGAGCCTGAACATCACCACCATGCTGCTTTGGATGTATGGGACGGCGGTCGGCAACGCGAACAATTTGCAGTTGGTCTGCAGCCAGTAACCATCGGGAACACCGGACGCCCTGAAGGGCGGACACCCATTTTATGCTTCATAGCCGATATATCGTCGTGGTCGATCTCCCGAATGGGGAGACGGAGACGGCTTACCAGGGCCCGGACAGCGCGAAGGCGGATCGGGTCTTCGCGGAGAAATCGGCGGATTCCCGGGCGGATGCGGTATTGCTGTTTTGCCATCCGCTTTACTCGAGGGTGCGCTACCCGATTGCCGAGGCCTTGGGCGTGAAGGAACGGGCCGCGGAGAATGATCGGCGGGCCGGGCTGGCTCAGACGGCGAAGGCGCGGCTTTTGGCGTCCAAGGTGGCTCAGGCAAAGGCTCTGGCGACGGAAATCAGTGGATTGGAGTCGGAGGCCAGGCCGGCGAAGGGGAAGGGATAGGGCGGACCGCAAGACAGTTCACTTTCGAATACTAATTATGAAAAAGAACAACTTTTTGGCAAGAAATTGGCGTAGCACTACCAAGTCGGCGCTGGGAATGGTCATGGCGTGCATCGTGCTGTTGGCGTTGTTGTTGTTGCCGATGCCAGCGCAGGCGCAGTTTTACGGCGGCACGGCCGGGAGCCAGAGCTTTTCCGCGGTGCCGGCGACCAATTACGGGGCCTCGTTCATCACGTACACGAACTGGCCGCTGAGTCCGGCGACGAACATGACGGCGGCACCGCTCGTTGCGGCATATAACTCGCGCTACGTTGGCCTCTACATGCGAACGGCTGGCCAGACGAATACGAGCACCTTCACTACCGGCTGGGCCCGGGGCAATGGCTCGTTTTGCGAGACCAACCCGTATGTCGTGCTTTCGCTGGCGGCGCCGGTGGGCGTCACGATGACGCTGTTTACCAACATCGATTTGGGGGGCTTCCAGTTCCTGTATTTAATGGGCGCAACGAATTCCTCGCCGGCGACCAATAACGTGGTTGGGTACTCATTGAAGCCCGGCTTTTAGCTTTACCCGGCCTGGGCAATGCCTGGCGCCGGGTTGTTCCCCCACCTCCAGCCCGGCGCGCGGCCTTGCGGTCACGTCGCCGGGCATTTTGTTTTTATGACGGAAGCGCAGTTGATTCTTATTGATGGCGGCCGGGACCTGCTGGCGGTCCACGGGGTGTTTGTGCAGTCGGATACCGGGGTGACGGTGATGGGCCTGGTGACGACGCTGCCGGAGATGCCGGACCCGGACAAGCCGGCCCAGGCGAAGACGCCGCTTTACTCGACGCTGCAGGTGCTGATCTCGGACCTGAGCGTGGCGCAGGCGCGGGCGGTGTCGAAGTGGACGGAGGGCGGCGGGAAGTGGCACAAGCCGCTGAGGTACGCGCAGCCGTTGGGGTCGGATGTGTGGCACCGGTTTACGTGTGAGAGCCAACGGTCATGAATGGAGCGGCAAAATTCACGGTTCGGCCGGATTTCTTTTCGTCGCTGGCGCGGGTGGCGGCGGTGTTTGGGAAGTCGTTGCCGGAGGCGTTCCGGTGGCAGGTGGGAATGCTGTGCGGCGAGCTCATGAAGAGTACGCCGCCATTCTCGGGCAAGTTGATTGCGAAGATGGTGGCGGCGCGGCCGGTGACGGCGCGCGGAACCAAGCCGGTCCTGAATGACAGCCAGGTGGAGGGGCTATCCGCCCTGGCTGTGGGCAAGCGCCGGGTGGAGAAGGATATTCGGCGGGTGATCTTTGGCATCGAGGGGGCGAGTCTTTCAGCGCGGCAACAGGCGATGAGCAAGAGCACGGCGGGCATCGAGGGCGGCACGTTGCAGAAGTGCGAGGGGAAACAGGCGATCCGGGTGTTTGCGACGAAACGGGGCGAGGTCTATGGCGTGGATCTGATGAGCTTCCGGCCGGATGCGCAGTTGGCGGAGTTGCAGGCGTTGCACGAGCGGCAGCGCGGGGCCCGGGGGCGGGTGAGTCTGGCGGGGATGAAGGATCGGCGCATCGGGCGGTGGCATTGGATGGAAACGATTGTGACGTTGGAACGGTCGGTGGCGGCTTATGTGAAGTCGAAGTGCCGGAACGTGGGGCAAGCGCGCGGGGGTTGGGCGGATGGCTATATCCAGATGGGTGGCCGGCTGAGCCCGCGGGGTTGGGTGGGGTATCATCGGCGCTGGGGCGGGTGCGACCACAACCTGGATAGCGTCGAGGCGTGGACCAAACCGCGGGTGCATATCGAGAATCGGTCGGCCTGGGCGAACGCCGGGGACCCGGACCGGGTCATCGAGCGGTGCATCGCGGGGCGGGAGCGGGCGATGGAGGCGAGCATTCTGCACGAGCTGGAGGAGGCGTGGAAGGAAGCGTGGCGGAAGTAAGGGCAAACTTATGGACTACGAATTTGCGGTGTGTGATGCGTTCAAGGGCTACCTGGATTTGACCAGGTCGCTGCCGCTGATGGTGGATTGCCCGGTGGCGGCCTGGCTGGATCCGATGGCGACGGATGCGCCGCACCGGGTGATCGTCACGTGCGAGAGCGGTTCCGTCCCTCCGACGATGACGGGCAACGCTGACCTGGTGGTCACTTTGGACCTCAAGAGCCAATGGACCCAGGAGACGGCCGTGGCTGACTTCGCGGCGCACCGGGCGCGGCTGCGGGATTTGCGGGATAAGCTGGGCAATCCGGGATTGCAGACGGATGCCGACCTCCTGGCGGCGGGGGCGGTGGTGGGTATCGGGATTTCCAGCATCAATAGAGGTCGGGCGATTGACAGCCGGGTGATGGATGATGGGTGGATCCACAGTGGGACCACTTTGACGGTGTCGGTTTATTTGATAACTCCAGCGAGCGATGATTAAAGTAAGCACGGGCCTAACGATTTCGCAGAACGGGTCGACGGTTTCGGCCTCGAACGCGGCGTCCTTGTCGACGGTGGGAGCGCACATGTCGGACAATGTCCAGAGCATCGGCTCGGGGGGCTGGGTGGCGCTGGGGATCGGCAATGTCTCCGGGACGGCGCGCAAGTTGGCGGTCGCGAGCCTCGAGCCGGCGACGTTCTACACGGTGACGGCCGTGGCGGTGACCTCGATCGGGTTGGGCTATACCAACGGCGACGTGCTTTCGGTCTATGGCGGCCAGGGCCTGGTGGCGACGCTGACGGTTTCGAGCGTGAACGGCACGGGGGGGATCACGGGCCTGGGGGTGACCACGGCGGGAAAGTATATCAGCACGCCGCAGGCCGTTGGGAATACCCCAACGGGCGGCACGGGCAGCGGGGCGGTGGTGACGCTGACGATCGTGAAGAATTCCGGCAACAATGTCCAAATCGCGGAAGACAACGCCGGCGCCCACATTCAGGACACTTTGACTCCGGGGGATTCGGTCATCCGGAGCCCGGCGGCGGCGGTGCTCTATGCGAAGGCCTCGGCCGGGAGCGTGGATGTCCGGGTGACGGCGGGAGACGCCTAGTCGGGCAACAGTGAATAGCGGGAAGTGAGAAAGAACGATTATGCCTAGCACACGAAACGGTGTTCAGTTGGCGGCGGCCGGCGGTGTGGTCGCCAAGGGGATCCTTGGCGCGACCCTGGCTTGGAAGGGGATCAGCGGCACGGCCCGGACGGGGGCGGTGATCCAGTCCTGGAACCTCGGCACAAAGCAGGACCGGGCGGACACGAAGGGGCCGCTGGGCCAGTTCCTGAGTCGTCGCGTGCAGAATACCCGTCTAAACTTGCGGGTGACTCTGCATGTGAACGACACGATTTCGGGCGGCGGGGCGCAGACGATTGCCAACGCGTTTGTGGTGGCGGAGGACCCGATCGACGCCGCGGCCCTGGTGACCGTGAGCAACGCGACGAATACGCTGCTGAATCACGCGTATTGGATGGTGGATTCGGACGCTGAGGAGGCGGAGACTCCGGAGGGGGAAGCCACCATCACCATTGATATTGTGTGCTTCCTGGACGACCAGCGGGCGGTGATTCCGCTTTCGGCGATTTCGGCGTAGTTGCGGCGCTCTCGCGCCTTCGCTCGGACGAGTCCGAGACGCCGCCAGCGGGACAATATGCCTCCTTTTGCGCGCATTGCGGATACGGTGCCGGAGCCGGCGAGGGTCCTGGGGACCTGGCTGCGGCCGTTTTGCCTGGGGCATCATCTTCTATTTACCCGGTTGGGCTTGCGCTATGCGGGCGCGCCTTTGGAAATGGCTGGGGACTCCGAACTGTTGCAGGCGGTGGCGATCTGTGCCGGGGAGAGTTACGAGCATACGCTGGATTTGTTTCTGTCGGGGAAGTGGCCGGCGATGTTCGATCCGTGGGTGTTGGATTTGCGGGGGCCCTGGTATGCGCGGCGCAAGGTGGACCTGGCGGGGGCTCACGAGTGTTTCCGGGAGTACCTCGCCAAGGGGCATTCGTTTACCTTGCAGGCGCCGCTGTGGCGGCACCGGAGCGGCGGCGGGGATTCGCTGACGGCGCCGTGGGAACAATTGTTCCGTTTGCAGCTTCTCAAGGCGGGGCTTTCCGAGGGCGAGATCATGAACGGCTACCTGCCGGCTCGGTGGTACGATTTCCACACGGCGCGCGAGTTGGACCAGCGGCGGGATGAGTTCCTGGTGCGGTTGCACGGGGGCAAGGCGCGGATGGCGTCCCGGGTGTTTTATTCGGAGGCGGATTGGAGGGCGATGCATCCGCCTTCGCCCGCGGATGATGGAGAGCAAAACTGATGGCGACGCACGGCAAATTGACGGTGGATGTGGATGGGAACGCGACGGGGTTCGAGCAGGCGCTGCGGGCTTCGAAGGCGAGCGCGGCGAAATTTTCGAGCGAGGTGCGGGAGTCGTGGAGCCCGGCGAGTTTCATCAAGCGCGGGATCGCGGGCCTGGGGGCGGCGGCGTCGTTCGAGGGGGTGAAGTCCATGATCGAGGGCATCATCGACAAGGCGGTGGGCATCCGCGAGGTGAGCGAGCAATTCGACATTTCGACGGACTCGGTGCAGCGGTGGGAGAAGGCGCTTAATCGGGCGGGGATTCAGACGACGACGTTTTACCGGTCGCTGGACCAGCTCCGCCAGAAGCGCGCGCTGGCCCGGGGCGGCGATGAAAAGGAGGGGGAGGCGTTTACGAACGTGGGGCTTTACTCGCAAGCGGTGGGCGGGGAGATGTCGGATGAGGACCTCATGCACGCGGTGTTGAAGTCAGGGGCGAGCCGGGCGCAACTGAAGAAGCTGGGGGTGAATCCCAGGCTCCAGGCGGCGGAGGCGAAGTTCGACGCGAACGGGCAGCCGGCGATGGGAAGCGATGATATTCGCACCATTGAGGAGAGCGAGGGGTGGGTGAAGGCGAATCTCAACTCATTGCGAGCGGAGGCTTATCGGAGCCAGCGACAGCAGTTTGGGTGGGTCCGGCTGCTGGCCGGGCTGGTCAGCAAGAATCCGCTGCATTTGGTGGAGGCGTTAACTCCGGCATCGGGAGGCGCGGAGGACGCGGAACGGGCCAAAGGGCAGCGGGAAGAGGCTCATGAGGCCGATATGGAACGGCAGATGGCAGAGGGTGAGCGGGTGGCCAAGGAGACGGCGGAGGCCAAGGCGAAGCAAACGGAGGCGCAGGAGCGGCTGCGGGAGGCGAAGCGGAAGAATATGACGCCGGGCTTGCGCAAGCAGGATATGGCCGCGGAGCTCAAGGAGATGGACGAGCGGATCAAGACCTACTCGGATGTGGAGGGCGCCCTGTCGCCGGCCGATGCGGCGAAATTGGCGGGGCTGCGAACGAAGCGGGAAGGGTTGTTTGGCGAGATGCGGCAGATGAACCGGCCGGTGGAGTTCGAGGCGGATGCCATGGCAAAGAGCGGTCTGGATGTCGGGGGGAATTTTGTGGACGTGCAACAGCAAGTGGTCGACCGGCTGACGAGCATCGATGCGAAGGTGCAACAGATGTCGACGGCTTGGAACTTTGGCGGTGTCTGAGGAAGGATAATGAGCGTAAACGGATCGAGAATTGCAGTGGGGCCGGGCCCGTACTTGATGGAGGTCCAGCAGATGGACGACGCCAGGACGGGGGCGGTGTCGCGAGTGGTGTGGCGGGGCTCCTTGGAGGAGGTCAACTTGCAGCGCTCGCATGGCCAGGCGCTGGGGCCGTCGAACGTCGATGTGAAGAGCGACGGGACGGGGGATTTCACGCTGACCATGACTTTCCCGTTTGCCTTCGACGGGTTGCAGACGGATTTCGGGTTTGTGCCGTCGATCCATGAGCTGGAGACGAATGTGGCGAACCGGCCGTTTCAGAAGAACCGGGTGCTGCTGGATACTTTCGATGATGACCTGGGGAAGATTGCCAAGATCCACCAGGTGGCGCAGTGGTTTCGTTCGGGCTTGTATGTGGACGCGGATGGATACCCGGACACGGAGGGAGCGGAGGCGGCGATCACGGGTTATGCGGGGTCGCCACCGCCAAAGGTGCAGCCGGGCCTTTACCCGGGCGATGACGATGCACTGGCGCTGTTTCGGCTTTTGGCCTACAACCAGACGGAGTATTTCACGGATTACACGCACGTCTATCGGAAGACGATGACGTGCGCGACGCCGGCGCAGCTCAAGGCCTCGCGGGTAGGGGCGGGTCAGATCTGGACGACGCAGGAGATCTTGGATGTGGAGCAGGTGCCGGTGGATAACTTTTTTGATCTACCGTTGGATTCCTTGTGGATCAAGAGCAAGCCCACGGTGCTGGCGAGCGCGGGGCAGAAGACGCAGGTGGTCTATAGCTACACCGAGGTGGGGAAGCCGAGCAGACTGCTTTACGACGCACACGGGGCGGCGCAGTTAGCATGATTCAGCCCAATATCAGGAATCCGGGCACGTCGGGTCCGGCGGGGCAATTGGTGCGGCGGGCGGTGGACCAGTTCCGGAAGACCATCCCGTGCGACCCTGGCGACCAGGAGATGGAGGTCTCGACCTTTGGCACGATGCTGACGCCGCAGGCTCGGGGCATGCAGTCGGCGGCGGTGGCGGCCGGGCCTAAGTATTTCAAGTTTGTCTCGACGGATTTCTACGGCAATGGGTTTGCGGTGAAATGCCATAGCTGGGACGGGTTCGTGGAAGGGACCGAGGCAATTTATATCGCGATGCTACCGGACCTTTGGCACATCGACAGTGAATTGATGGGAACGGGGAGTTTGACCGGCACGGAGGTGCAGTATGGCTATGATTCGCTGCCGCAACAGTGCCGGCTGGCGCGGTGGACATCGGGGAAGCTGATCTCGGAATGGACGGGTGGTGATCCGGTGTCGTCTGAGTACCAGTTCATCACGCCGGAGTACAATGTTTCCCGGCTGATTTGCGCGCTGCCGGCGCCGGCGCTGTGGCTGACGGTGGATGACGGCGGGGTGCAACCGGTGACCTGGCAGGAAATCGCCGGAGGCAAGGCGAGGGCCTGGGATAGGAGCTACGCGCCATGAGCTCGGGATCGCCGTCGCTCACGCGGGGGTTGGGTGGTGGGTTCATCCGGTCGCCGGGAGGCCAGCGGGAGAATGACGGATGGGGGGCGCCGCTTGGGAATCCGGGTTGGATCGGGGTGAGTGATTCCATTGTGGCGGAGTACGGCAAGGGGTGGGTGGGGACTTCGACGCTGCATCCGATCTGGGGGGCAACGGTGTCCAAGGCCATTTATTGGAAGCCGAGCGGGGGCGGGAACATCAATTTGGGGCCGTTCATTTACACGGCGATTGGGGCGCCGGGGGTGCGTGGGTCGTTTTTTCAGGAAGAATGGTATGTGACGAGCACTATCCCCGGGGCGACGATTGCGATGCCTGGCTGCGGGGAGAACGGTTGGGGGGACGGGATCGACGCCTACGGGCATGGTGGGGCGCTTTTCAATCCGGCCTATTACTTCTTGGCGCTGGGGAGCGTGCAGAATATCTACCGGTCATTTACCGGACCGCTTGGCAGTGACCCGATTTGGATGAACGGGGCGGGCCTGGCGTTTTCGCTGGGGGACTTTGGGGGAAATTGCCGGATGGGGATCTACCTGGTGTCGTGGTCGCTGACGACGCACGCGGCGTGCAGTCCGCACGGCGGCGGGGATTACGCGGATGACGAGGCCTCGCTGGCTTATGCCTCGATGCCGTCGTTTCCGGCGCTCTCGCTGCCTATCGGGTATGTGACGGGGTTGGACACGTTCCATGTGGATGGGTTCACCGGGCATCATTGGTGGGATGCGGCGGAGGAAAGCGTGCCACCGTGCTATGAGGCGCCGTGGGTGACGGCGAGGTCGCCGAATCGGCTGTGGATTCCGGAGGTGGGAACGACGCCGGCGGGGAACGCGGACAACAGCGACATCATCGTGGGGCTGCCGTCGTGGCGGCATCTGGTGGCGTTCGGGGACAGCGGGGTGGTGGGGTCTCCGGGGCGGTATATGCCCGATTTGGACCCGTTTGCGGGGTTGGGGGACCCAACGCTGCTTTGCGCGGTGACGTGTACGGTGACCAGGCTGTTGTAGGGACCTGGTGGGGGCGTGATTAGGTTGACGGAGGGTGAATGACATGAAGCGACTTCTTTTGCTGGTTTGGTTGCTGGCGGATGCATTGTGGGCCCGGGGGCAGGGGATCACGGTGCAGTTTCAAATGGAGGACGGGCTGCAGCAGACGCCGGCGGGCGACTTCATCCTTTATCCGCTGGATACTCCGAAGGTGTTTAACGGGGCGATCGTGACGTCGGACCGGATCGTGGTGACCAATCAGGCGGTAGCCGGGGTGGTGACGGTGTCGGGCCTGGTGCCGGGCCTGTGGATGTCGACGCTGGGGGGGAACTGGACGCAGACGACGAATTTCTACGCGTTTCCGGCAACGAATGTGACGTTGCAGGCAGGGGCCTGGACGACGGCTCCGACGAATACCTGGGCGCCAGGGCTGTGGGCCTGGAGCGCTGCCTCGAGCGACGTCAGGTATGCGGTTGCGACGAACGTGGTCTCGCAGATAGTCGCTGGGACGAACGTGACGATCTCGCCGGCCGGCGGAGTCGGGGTGGTGACTATCAACGCCACGGGCGGCGGAGGGGGCGGGTCTGGCGGGGCGGTGGCGGGCACGAACAGCATCAACGTCTTCACCAACCTCGTGCTTGGCCTTCCGGTCTACACTCCGGCCTTGAATGCGTCTCAGACTAACGCCTGGAACGCTGCGGCCACGGCCGCGGCCACGCTGGCCACTAACGGGCTTCCCGTGATAGTCACGAACTGGCCGGGAGTTACCAACGCGGTGATCGTATCGGGCGCAGGCGACACGGTGGTGAATGGCATCTATTGGTGGAACGGCAGCACGAAGATGACTAACGGGTCGGGTTGGTTCATCCAGTACTTCACGGGGAAATTCCGTATGAGCAGCCCAACGGGCAACTCGGGATACACCAACCCAGGGCCTTATATGATTTCAACCTGGTGGCCCAGCACGGACATCGGCCCGGCCCCCATCGTGGCTTATGCGACCGGCACGCTCGCCGGGGCCAGTCTGCCGGTTGCGATGAACGGCGCCTATTTTACGAACATCGAGGGCAGCCAGATTGTCGGGCAGGTGCCGAACTCGTCGCTCTCGCCGTTTGTTGCGGTGGAGGACACGACCGGCACGCTCAATATCGGCAGCAACTCGATTTATGGCGCAACGGCGGCCGGCTCGGCGGGGTCTATTTCGGGCCGGATGTGGGGCAACGGCATGACGGCATCGGCTGCGCTCATGAATGGCAGCGCGGCGGCAATGTATGATCTCCCCCCGCATGGGCAGGAAATCTGGAAGCAACTTCCATTCCCGCTCATCTGTGCCACCACCTGGTGGGACTGGCAAACAAACGGGACATCGGCCAGTGTCACGAACCTGGCGGCCCTGCTCAATAGTTCCGGCGTGGTAGGAGCGTTATCGAATGCCGGGGCCAAGCCCTATATCCATTTCGATACCCCTTGGGGATGGGGTGTGCGGGACGGTGCGGGGAAACTCATGGCCAACCCATCAGTGGTACCGCAAGGGATGCCGTGGGTGTCGGCATGGTGCCACAGCAATGGCTGTCTGATTTACCTCGGCCAATACTACTCCAGTTATGCCTCCACCAACCTTGTGACATGCAGCTACTTTGGCGGCTCGGCGGGGCCGGGCGGAACGGTTGTGGCATCTACGCCGTTTACGGTCGGAATTGATGCGGCCCAGTTCTACGCGTGGGGATGTGATGGAGTGAGGCCCAGCGACATCAGCCCAATTGGCAGTTATTCGGGCTACGCCCACCAGGCGACGCGGCAGTGGGCGGAGGCCGTTTTGAACCTCCCCACCGGCTACCCTTGGAACACGGTCTATCCCTCGGCATTGATGATTGAGTATATCGGGGGTAGTGGTGGCTATCGGCAAGCGCCGGACGGAATCGGCTACGAGTGCAACGCCGTGACGGGTGATCAAGGGTCGCCCTACTCGGCCGCCACCGTAGACGGCGTGCTGGCCAATGCGCTCTGGTGCTGGACTAATGGTCTCGCCGCGGGCAGTGGCAAGGGGCATTACCTCACAGGGCTGTCCGCCATCGCGGACCAGGCCGGCACTCTCACCACCAACGTCTACCGCGCCGCCCTGGCGCTCGGCTCGATGTGGGGTCAGACCGTCCAACTCACCACCAACATCCTCGTCGGCGGCAACGCTATTGGCCAAATGGAATTGGCCAGCATCACCAACGCCAACCTGCTCCATATTTACCTCGATCCCCAGGCCAATCCCGGTTGGAAATCCTGGGACAATGGCTCCAACTCCATCTGGGTTAAACGCCTGGCCGCCGGCGACTACGCCGCCGTCCTCTACAACGATGGCAGCGTCTCCGCATCCATGAGCGTCGGCTGGACCAACCTAAATCCGCCCGCCAACTGGACACCAATCCAGGCCATTCCTCCCTATCTCGGAGGCAGCAATCAACTCTGGTCCGTGCTTGATGTCTGGAGCGGCA
>Ga0316229_1000885_pt1 | contig 34777 bp, 25 predicted proteins | sample TBH18023metaG_FD_206011 | JGI IMG/M metagenome (GOLD analysis project Ga0316229, IMG submission 206011) | Freshwater microbial communities from Trout Bog Lake, Wisconsin, USA - TBH18023 | ecosystem: Environmental > Aquatic > Freshwater > Lake > Hypolimnion/Profundal zone | place: USA: Wisconsin... | reverse complement strand
TGCGCCGAGCATATCGCGACCATGGCGCTTGGAGCGTGACTTTGGGAATGCCCTGGCGGGCGCAGGAGCGTTTGGGCGTACGCAGCAATGGTCCGCAGAAGAGGCACCACAAACCATGCAAAGATCAGGCAACTCGGTCGACTCTTCTGGGGACTACGCCCATAGACGACCAACCTGTCAAACAAGCAAACTGACAAACCCAGCCTGACAAACCCAGCCTAGCCCCTGTCCACTCTTCCTGCTACTATACATCTGCGGTTGTAGTGGCGATCGCGCTTGCAGTTTGCCTGCGGGCGAGGAAAGTCCGAACTGAGCCGAAGGCTATTGGAGTTTTCGGCGGGCCCGGTGCTTGATAACGTCAAGGCGGAACAATCCCGGCCGTAAGGCCGCGACCAAGCCGACGGAAAGTGCAACAGAAAGATACCGCCCGTTGAAGCGCAAGCTTTGGCGGGTAAGGGTGAAATGGTGCGGTAAGAGCGCACCGCGTCCGGGGCGACTCGGACGGCATGGCAAACCCCACCGGCAGCAAGACCAAATAAGCGGACAGCCCCGGTCCCAGGGCGTTATGATCCGCGGGTAGGTCGCTAGAGGCGCGCGGCGACGCGCGTCCCAGAGAAATGGTCGCCTCCACGCCCGAAAGGCGCGGAAACAGAATTCGGCTTACACGCAACCGCACCTTTTAAACGCTGAACGATAAACGCTGAGCGACAAACGATGTTTAACCGACATCGTTCATCGTTCAGCGTTTATTGTTTAACCTTCCGCTTGACATTCTTGTCATGTTAGGGTAATGTTTTCAACGAACAATAGCCGAACCTTGATAAGGTGAACTATAGAGTAGTATGTCTCTGCAAAAGAGCCGGCCCCGCTTAACTGCCCTTGGAAGAAAGGATTGTCCATGAATCTTACGCCGCGACAGCTTGACGTTCTGGTAGCCATACGCAATTACCGGCACTTGCACGGCTACGCGCCGACCATGCAGGAGCTTGCCGATCAGCTTGGCACAAGCAAAGTGACCATCTTCGAGCACGTGGGGGCGCTGGAAAAGAAACGGGCCGTGCATCGCGACCGACACATGGCCCGCTCGCTGGAAATCACCGCCGAAGGGAAACTGCCCGATGAAAATCGCTCCACGCGCCTGCCCCTTCTGGGCAACATCGCCGCCGGCTCGCCCATCGAAGCCGTGGAAAACCGCGAGGAAATCGATCTGGAAGCCATGTTCCAGTCGCGAGTGGGCGTGTACGTGCTGCGCGTCCGTGGCGATTCCATGATTGAAGACCACCTTTGCGACGGTGATTACGTAGTGATCGAACGCCGGGAAACCGCCCGCAATGGCGAACAGGTCGTGGCCCTACTGGATACCGGCGAGGCCACGCTCAAGCGTTTCTACAAGGAAGGCTCCAAGATCCGCCTGCAGCCGGCCAACGCCACTATGCAACCGCGCATTATCGACGCCAACCGTTGCCGCGTGCAGGGAGTGGTCATAGGCGTCCTGCGCAGCTACGCCAACTGATGCGTTGGGCCAGAAAGGCACAAAGAATAAACCCCGGATTTCATGGAATATTCGGGGTGTTGCTCAATCCGTACCCTCCGTGTAATCGGTGGTTTCCATTTTTTCCACGCTGCCTATTTGGGCAGCGTTTTCCATTGGACTTTTCCACCACCCCAAAGTGCGTGACATGTGGACAACATGGGGTCTGTTGAAAGACGGTTTGCCGCGAAAAAAAATTTCCCTATCCTAAGCCTCGCTCGTACCGTTTCTTAGCCCAAAATCATGATCTTGGCATACCATATTTAGTAAAAATATCGTTGCATCATACTAGATATGGTGTATAGTGCCCTCAGTTGGATTAAGGATGGGCTAACCGACGATAGTCGTTGTTTTCCCCGTTCTACAACTACATGTCAGTGCTAGACTTAGTGTGCAGGTTAATTGGATGACTTAAGTAACACAAGCCTAACCCATCGACGGGATAATAGTCGTCATGGAAGACGACGGCTGTAATTAGGAGATGCCGAATAATCAGGGATGCGCGCTCATGAATCTGCCTGCAGCATTATGCTTGGCGGAGAGCATCATGACGTGGTAGCTTATTTCCCCCATTTCGCACGGAAGACCATACCATGAAAATCACTCGCAGATTTACCAAGAGCGGCCATGACGCTTTCGCCAGCGTCGAATACGAGAAGCGTACCAGCCGCATCACCAATTCCGATGGAAGCGTTGTTTTCGAGATGAACGAAGCGGAGATTCCGCGGAATTGGTCGCAGTTGGCCACCGACATCATGGTCAGCAAGTATTTTCGCAAAGCGGGGGTGCCTCAGACCGATGCCCAAGGCAACGCCGTGCGCGATGCCCAAGGCAACATCGTAACGGGTCCGGAAAAATCCGTCCGCCAAGTGATTAACCGTCTGGCCGGATGCTGGCGGCATTGGGGCGAAACGCACGGCTACTTTGACAGCGCCGACGACGCCCAGGCGTTCTATGACGAACTGGTGTACATGCTTCTGCACCAGATGGGCGCTCCCAACAGCCCCCAATGGTTCAATACCGGGCTCAACTTCGCCTACGGGATCACCGGCCCATCCCAGGGCCACTATTACTGCGATCCCCAGTCCGGCCAGATGATGAAGTCCAATGACGCGTATACCCACCCCCAGCCTCATGCCTGCTTCATCCAATCGGTCAGCGACGATCTGGTCAATCCTGGCGGGATCATGGATCTTTGGACGCGCGAGGCGCGGCTATTCAAGTATGGTTCGGGCACCGGCTCGAATTTTTCCCGCCTGCGCGGCGACAACGAACCCCTGTCCGGCGGCGGCAAATCCTCGGGACTGATGAGTTTCCTGAAGATCGGCGACCGGGCCGCCGGGGCCATCAAATCCGGTGGAACCACGCGCCGGGCCGCCAAGATGGTGTGTCTGGACCTGGACCATCCCGATATAGAGGCCTTCGTCAACTGGAAGGTGCGCGAGGAGATTAAGGTCGCCGCCATGGCCGAGGGCCTCAAGGTTCTGGGCAGCCAGCTCCAGGAAACGGCCAAAAAACTGGGCCTCAAGCTCGATTACGATTTCAACGGGGAAGGATACGCGACGGTTTCGGGACAGAATTCCAATAATTCCGTGCGAATTTCCAACCGCTTCTTCAAGGCTCTGGAAGAGGACGGCGACTGGAAACTCTACTGGCGCACCAACACCAAGGTGGCCAAGACCATCAAGGCCCGTGACCTGTGGGAGCAGATCGCCTACGCGGCCTGGCGCTGCGCCGATCCCGGGGTGCAGTACGACGACACCATCAACCAGTGGCACACCTGCCCCCAGTCGGGGCGGATCAACGCCTCCAACCCCTGCGTCACCGCCGACACCCGCGTTCTGACGCCCGGAGGCATCTGGCGGCGCATCGACCAGATGATCCACATCCCTAGCCGGCTGGTAACCAATCTCGCGGGCCACGAGATCCACGTCTGCGACGGGGCGTTCCCCACCGGAACCAAAGAAATATATGAGCTGCGCACGGCCGGCGGGTACAGTCTGAAACTTACCGGCGACCACAAGGTATGGACACGCGGTCGTGGTTGGGTCGCCGCCCGGCAGCTTCTGCCTCAGGACGAGGTCAAGCTCCCGAGCCGTCCGGCCTGCGTTCATGAGATCGGCGAACCGCGCGATGCCTTTTTCTTCCAGATGCTGGGTCTGTTCCTGTCCGATGCCAACGACAGCGCCTCGTGCGTGAATCTGGAAGCCTGTCTTGCGTCCGAGCTGATCGACGGTTTCGCCCATTATGCCGCCGAGGCGTGGAAGAGCGTCGATGGTTCCTACCCCGACGACTATGCCAACGCAGCGGCGCATCAGGAAGTCTGCGCCCATGGCGACGGCAGCGTCATCCTCACCCTGCGCCTGGCCAACCGCCGGCTCATCAGCCGCCTGGGCGCCTATCAGCATGTCGAAGCCGGCCAGCGGCGTCTCAGCGACGATGCCTTCACGTCCGGCCTGGCCGCCCAGAAGCACCTGCTGCGGGCCCTGTTCAGCGCCGATGGCCGGATGGTCGATCATTCGCTGGAAATCCGCGGCCAGAGCCGCGGTCTGCTGGAAGATCTACAGCTTCTGCTGCTGGGGTTTGGCGTACAGGCGAGCATCCTGCCGCCGGGAGACTGCGGACGGCCGGGCCTGCGCATCGAGCCGGACAGCCTCCGCTCTTTCGCCGCCCTCATCGGCCTGCTGCCGGGCGCCAAGCTCCGCGACCTGACCGCCGCCGCCGCCGGCACCGCAACCCGTGACCAGACATCAGGAAATTTCGACCGCTTCGCTTCGCTGGTCCCCCTGGGAGCCCAGTACGTCTTCGACTTGTCCGAACCGGTCACCCATTCCTTCATTGCCAACGGCCTGACGATCCATAACTGCTCGGAATACATGTTCCTGGACGACACCGCCTGCAACCTGGCCAGCCTCAACATCCTGACCTTTTTCGACGCCGAACAGAAACAGTTCGACATCGAGGCCTTCAAACACGCGGTGCGCATCTGGACCATGGTCCTGGAAATTTCGGTGCTGATGGCCAGTTTCCCCTCCGAGCCCATCGCCCGCCTCTCCTATCGCTACCGCACGCTGGGCCTGGGATACGCCAACATTGGCGCCATGCTCATGCAGGCCGGCATTCCCTACGACAGCGACCGCGGCAGGGCCATCTGCGCCGCTATTACCGCCGTGCTCACCGGCGAGGCTTACGCCACCAGCGCCGAAATGGCCAGAGAACTGGGGGCCTTCACCGGCTTGGCGGACAACAAGGAGGCGATGCTCCGCGTGATCCGCAACCATCGCCGGGCCGCCTACGGCCACGAAGAAGATGTCGCCACGCATAAGAGCGTGGGCGACTACGAACAACTGGACATCAAGCCCGTGGCCATCGACCCGGGCCAGTTTTCGGCCACCGACCCCCTGGCGACGCGACAGCTCCTGCACGGGGCCCGCGACTGCTGGGACCGGGCCCTGGCCATGGGCGAGCGGCACGGCTACCGCAACGCCCAGGTGACGGCCATCGCCCCCACCGGCACCATAGGGCTGTTGATGGATTGCGACACCACGGGCGTGGAGCCCGATTTCGCCCTGGTCAAATTCAAGAAACTGTCCGGAGGCGGCTGCTTTAAGATCGCCAACCAGTCCCTGCGGCCGGCCCTGGTCAACCTGGGCTACTCCAGCGCCGAGATACACGATATCCTCGCCTACGTCATGGGCACTCTGACCTTGGACAACGCCCCCCATGTAAACCGCGATTCGCTGAAACTGCTAGGTTTCTCCGATGAGGATCTCAACCACCTCGAGGATATCCTGCCAGGCGTGTTTGAACTGTCCGACGCCTTAAGCGCCAAGTCCCTGGGCGCCAAGACCATGGCCCGCCTGAAGATTCCCGCCCACGAGTGGCAGGCGCCGTCCTTCAACCTGCTGCAGCGGCTGGGCTTCAGCCGCAAACAGATAACCGAAGCCAACGATGTCATCTGCGGGCGCGGCACCATTGAAGGGGCGCCGTTGATCCAGGATGAGCACCTTAGCGTCTTCGACTGCGCCAACCGGTGCGGCAGGTACGGCAAGCGTTTCATCTCCGTCGAGGGCCACATTCGCATGATGGCCGCCGCCCAATCCTTCATCAGCGGCGCCATTTCCAAGACCATCAACCTCCCCTCCGAAGCGACTATACCCCAGATCAAGCAGAGCTATATGCTGAGCTGGAAACTGGGATTGAAGGCCACGGCCCTGTATCGCGACGGATCCAAGCTATCCCAGCCGCTGAACTCCACCACCGACCAGGACCCCGACAAGGCAGAGGCGGACGACGAAGAAAACGTGCAGGCCGCCCGCGAAGAAGTGGCCGGCGATGTCGCCAAGGCCGCCGTGCAGGTTTCCGCCCCGCCGGCTGCCGTAACCGCCAAGAGCGACAACCTGGCCGCGCCGCCGCCGCACCAGATCGAGAAAATCATCGAACGCATCGTCGAACGGCCCCTGCGCCGCCGACTGCCGGACACCCGCCGGGCTCTGACCCACAAGTTCGATGTAGCCGGACACGAGGGATACATCACCGTCGGGCTCTACGAAGATGGCCAGCCCGGCGAGGTCTTCATCACCATGGCCAAGGAAGGTTCCACCATCGGCGGCCTGATGGACACCGTCGCCACCCTGGTTTCGGTCGCCCTGCAATACGGCGTGCCGGTGGAATCGCTGGTGCGGAAGTTCGAGCATGTGCGCTTCGAACCGAGCGGGATGACGCGGAACCGCGAGATTCCCATCGCCAAGTCACTGGTCGATTACATTTTCCGGTGGCTGGCGATGGAATTCATTCCCGGCTATCGCGCCGCCAATGCCCCCAAGCGAAGCGATACCGCCGCCCCCGCGGCCACGGCACCTGCGCCAGCGGAGGCGGCCACGGCCACCTGCGCCGCCGATGCCAACGCCCATGGTCCGGCGACCGGGCCGGCGCCCGAGGCCGGCTCCTCCCGGGTCCAGGGTGACCGTCCCGCCTCTCGTGGCGGCAATGGCCATGGTCCGCGCCACGACCCTGACACCGCCAAAGCCTTCGATTACACCGGCGGCCAAGACCACGCCCAAGCCCACAGCATCCCCAGCGTCGAGCCCGGGCCCGGCGCCTTGAACCTCCGCCTGGCCATCGTCGCCGATCCGCTCAGCCAGTTTGGATCGCAACTTCAGGCCGATGCCCCGGCCTGCGACGTATGCGGCAGCATCACGGTGCGCAGCGGAACCTGCTACAAGTGCCTAAATTGCGGCAACTCCATGGGATGCAGTTAGCCAAGCACATCGACCCGGCCGCAGTAGCGGCCGAGTCGATGCGTAGTTAAAAGCCTGGTGCGCCCACCTTGGGATTCAACCGTTGTTGGATGTGGTGTGGTTGGTAGCATAGTAGGTATGTCGCCTATGTATGGGTGCTTTGTGTCCACTACGCGGACACCGCCGGGAGGGCTATGCTATTAACGGCAACCGCTTGGCACATCCCCCTTTATGTTGTTCCCGAAAAATTAGGTACACCCGAATCAGAGGATCAGGCGCCGCTTCTTGCCTGTGGACGATCTCCACTTATACTGCATAATCAGAGTAGCGGAGCGCGCGGCTTGTGCCGGGCGCGTTCGCTGACCACTGGCCGCTACCACTGACCACTACTGCGAGGCTTGCCATGGCGCTGACCGGCAGGACGAAACTGGCGTTGACAGGAGCCGTACTCGGGGCAGCCACGGTCCTGGGTCCGATCGGATGCGTCGAACAGACGCTCACGGTCGACAGCAATCCACCGGGGGCTCTGGTATACCTCAACGACCAGGAAATCGGCCGGACGCCTCTGAAACGGGATTTCCTATGGTACGGCAATTATGAGGTCGTTGTCCGCACCGAGGGATATGAAACCATCAATACGACCGCGGACATTGAGCCGCCGTGGTGGAATAACGTGCCCCTGGACCTCCTGGCCGCTTTGCTCCCGGCGACGCTGCGCGACACCGACCACCATCTGACCTACACGCTGAAGCCAGCCCCATCCCATGAGCCCGAGGTGACCGGCCTGTTGTCGCGGGCACAGGAAATGCGCGAACAACTGGAGTCCAGCGAATATACGCGGCCGGCGACAACGCGCGCGACTACGCAGCCGTAATGGCCAGAGGGGTGTTCGTTAATCTGAATTCCCGCTATGCGGTGGATCAATATAAAACCGGCCCTACAACCTAAGTATGTATAGGGCCGGTTTTATATTTTCGGTGTTTTCCGCAAGCGCAAGGCCGCCGCTACGCCGCCACCGGGCACCGCAGAGCCGACTTGTTGTTATTAATGACCACCGTCTCCCAGAGATCAATATTCTCCAGCTTGAACCGGTAATCGACCTGCACCCCGGTGCGGAGGATAAGATCATGGAGGGCCAGGTCGCTGCGCCACCCCAATTTCGTGCATAGCGGGCACAGCCACTTCTCCAGCATGGCGAGGAAGCGATTGGCGCTCTGAAAATGGTTGACGATAACGATGCGGGCATCGCGCCGGGCCACACGCTGGGCCTCGCGCACCAGGCGGTAGGGATCGCTGACGACGCTGATGACGTGGCTTATGAAGACGTGATCGAAGGAACTGTCGGCAAACGGCAGCCGCATGGCATCGGCCTGAAAAACCACGGCATTGTCCATGCCGCGGAGGGCGATCTTCTTGCGCGCCTCGCGAAGCATGCCACTGGAGAGGTCCACGCCGATGATCTGGCCGCGCGGAGGATAGTATTCCAGCGACGCGCCCGTGCCGATGCCCAGATCCAGAACCCGGTCGCTGTCGGAGATATTCATGTGCGAGATGGCCCGGGCGATGTGCCGCCGCACCAAGCGGCCGAAAGTGGCATCGTAGAATGCCGAGTGAATATCGTAGATTTTTCGGGTGCTGGCTTCCTGCATCATTTCACCGCCGGATAAGGTAATTGGCCGCGGGGTGTATGCCGAGGCCGTTGGAAGTCGATCTTAAGCGTCGAACAATTCTTCCGACTCGATGATTTTCTTTGCCAGCTCGGCCAGGCCGATGCGGCGTTTCTGGCTTTCCTTCTGAAGACGGCGATGGGCCTCCTGCTCGTCGAGGTGCAGCCGCTTCATGAAAATGCCTTTGGCGCGTTCGACCAGCTTTCGGGTTTCCATGGTCTGGGCCATGGCCAGAATTTCCGTGCGCAGTTTCTGGGCCTCCTCGAACCGCCCCAGAGCCACCTCGATCTGGGCCCGCAGGGCCTCGGTGCTAACCGGCTTGATCAGGTAGCCGTAGACGCCGGCATTGCTGGCCCGCAGCACCAGTTCGGAATCGCTGTAGGCGCTGACGATGATCATGGGGAGCCGGCGTTCGGCCAGAAGTTCGCGGGCCAGTTCCAGGCCATCGGTCTTGCCCAGCTTGATGTCCATCAGGACCAGATCGGGATTGCGTTCGCGAAACATGAGCCGAGCCTCGTCGCCGTTGGCGGCCTGGCCGGAGGGACGATGGCCCAATTGCTCCAGTTGCGACTTGAGACCCATCCCGACCAGGGTTTCATCCTCGACGATCAACACGCGCAACGAAAGAGGATGGGCCGACGCGGCAACGACATTATTATTGGCTTCACTCATATTGGCTTATTCTCCCGCCGCCGGGGTCAATTGGGAAGCGGACTTGCCCACTAAATCCCCGGCAACAATTGAATCCGCTGCCGCCACCGCGGCATCGACGTGTATGTCATGGTCGTCCATTTCATCCCCGACCAGTGGGAACTCGATCGTAGCGGTCGCCCCCCGGGCCGAAAGCTGCAACCAGAAGCGGCCACGCATTTCATTGGCAACCAGCCCCTGCACCAGGGCCAACCCCAGATGATGGCTTGGCGCGGAGGAAACTTCCGCCGTCGAACGCCCCTGATCGATCACCTCGATCCGCACCATCTCGTCCTGATCGTTCTTGCACTCCACAAGATACCTGACCCTCACAACCACCTCGCCGCCTTCGACGGTCCCATGCGACAGGGCATTGGAGCACAATTCGTTGAGTATCATGGCCAGAGCGACAGCGCGGCCGGTGCGCAGATTGATGTCGCCACGATCCACATCGACGCGGATCGTAACCCGCGGCGGCGCCAAAGCCGACAGCGGGGCAATCACCTGATCGAGCAGTTCCTTGAAAGCGATGCGCTCCAGGTAGCCGCTGAAAAGGTTGTGGGCCCTGGCCAGAGTGCCGATCCGCGCTGTGGCCCCGTCGAGCCACTTGGCGGCCTCGGTGGTCAACCGCGGACGCCCGATCGACAGCAGGGACACCACGCTGGCAAGATTGTTCTTCACGCGATGATTCAGTTCACGCAGAAGAATGGCCTTGGCTTCTACATCCCGGCGATTCTGCTCGTAAAGATCGCTGTTGACGATGGTGACCGCCCCATGGGCGCACAGAATATCCAGAAAGCGCCGATCGACGGCGCTTAACCGGCGGGAAGCCAAAGAGCCGACGATAATCACGCCCCACGGCCGGCCCCTGGCAATCAGGGGCGCGACTATAAGCGCGGCCGCATTATAAACGTGTGCAATATGCTGGTTCGCCTGCTTATCAAACTCTGTCAGGATCTGGCCATTGATGCTCGTCCACACGCCAAGACGGCGCCGCTGCTCAAGCAAATCGCCGTTAAAGTAGCTCGTGCCCTCAGTGATAACCCGTCGGCACAGCGGTGTATCCTTAAGCGCATACCTGGTCTCGTACTGCTGGGGCACCTTGCCGTAGACGGCGACTACCTCTAACAAATCCTTCGTCATGTCCACACGCAATATCGCTGCCCCATCCATATTCAGCAGGTCGCATGCCGCTTGCATCAGCCTCTGGAGTATGCGCCCCGATGATCCGATCTCGGCATTGGCGGCAACTGAGAACCGATCTATCTTGCGCACCGCCTCCAGTTGGGCCAGAGACTGCTGTATCTGGCGCCAGCGCTGATAGAGCATGCTGAAGACGGCGGCACTGCTGAGCAAGGCCAACACCAGTCCGGCGGCCAGAATATACGGTCCGTACGAGACCCCGCGCGACTGGCTGCGGTGGGCGGCGCTGGGCGAAAGGCTGAGTTCCCAATGTTGGTTCCCGGCGGCAATAACGGTCGTCTGGCGATAGGCCAAGAGTTGCCCGACGTCGGCCGAAGCATAGATGATCCTTCCCTGGCCATCGCGCAGCTCGACATGGAAATCCTTGGACAACGCACTCAGGAAGCGACGGAAAACATCCCCCAAACGAAACTCCGCTATTACTAGGGAATTGGCCGGCGTTGCCGACAGTCCACCAACGCCCGAGGCCGGCACTATGCAGAGCACCACCGCCGCTCCGCCCAAGGGCATGGGATCAGTCAGTAGATTGACGCGCCTGGCTGCGGCTTGTTCCAGGCTATCGCGCCACGGTCCGGCGGCCAAAGCATCTTCAACCTGCTTCCGCGCATCCGGCGGATAGACGTCCAGACAACGGCCCAGGGCGTCGACCCGGGCGATAAACGGACACTGCTCAGGGTCGCAGGCGAATGCCGCAAGGACGGCAAAATCGGACGGATGGGCGTCCCCGGCCTCCAGTTGGCGTTGGAGCCTCACCAGGGAAAGAATCTGCCCCTGGATGCTATCCTCGCATGAACGCCCCCAATGCCGCGCGGCCGCCTCGGTCCGGCCAGCCATGACGGCATCATCCTTATGAACATGGCTCCAGTACATGGCCGCATCGCCGGCCACCAGGCACACCAGCAACAACAGCGGCAGCGCCAGCGCAGCCCACAAACCATGCAATCCATACCACTGCTTCAGCGGCGATGCCGTCGGGCTAAGATTGTTATCAATCCGGCTTTCCATGGACCTTCCTGCCGTATACCTGGAGACATGACGCTGCTCATATCATACATGGCCCGGCATTAATTCCAACTGGCGGGAGGGAGTTGGCAACGATGCCAACCGGGTGCTTGTTGGAGCATGTTTCTTCATTCTTTTTGTCGCCCACTTCCCAAGTCGCCGGCACTCTCCTATAGTTGGCAGGTTCTGGAGGCAACATTATGGCGAAACACACTATCGTTATCATCCCCGGCGACGGAATCGGTCCGGAAGTTACTTCGGCAACCAGGCGCGTCCTGGAAGCGGCAGGCCTTTCGGTGGAATGGGTGGAATTGCCCGCCGGCCCGGCGGCCCTGGCTCAGGGCTTCGACAACGTCCTGCCGCAAAGGACGCTGGCGGCCATACAAGCCCACAAAGTGGCCCTCAAAGGCCCGGTAACCACTCCGGTCGGCGGCGGATTCAAGTCCGTCAACGTGCAGATGCGCCAGAAGCTAAATCTTTATGCCGCCGTCCGGCCCGTGCGCAACCTTCCGGGGGTCAAATCCCGCTATGACGGTGTGGATATGGTCGTAATCCGGGAAAACACCGAAGGCCTCTACAGCGGCATCGAAAATGAAATCGTTCCGGGCGTAGTCACCAGCCTCAAGGTGGCCTCCGAAACCGCCTGCATGCGCATCGCCCGTTGGGCCTTCCGCTACGCCACGCGCCGCCAGCGGCGCAAGATCACCGTCTTCCACAAGGCCAACATCATGAAGATGTCCGATGGCCTATTCCTCAACTGTTCGCGAAAGATCCACCAGGAATATCCCAATATCGAATACGATGAAATCATCATCGACGCCGGATGCCTGAAACTCGTGCAGAACCCTACGGAATTTGACGTGCTGCTGATGGAGAACCTCTACGGCGATCTGATCAGCGACCTGTGCGCCGGCCTGGTAGGCGGCCTGGGCGTGGTGCCGGGATCGAACTTCGGCGACGACGTCGCCGTCTTCGAAGCGGTGCATGGCAGCGCCCCGACCATAGCCGGCAAGGGTATCGCCAACCCGCTGGCCTGCATTATGAGCGGGGTGATGATGCTGAATCACATCCAGGAGGAAACCCTGGCCATCAAGGTTCGCGGCGCGTACGATGCCGTTCTGGCCGAAGGCAAAACGCGCACCGCCGACTTGGGCGGCAGCGCCACCACCGAACAGTTCACCGACGCCATCATCGACAAGCTTAAATAGGGCATGGCGATGAAGGAGATGGCACTTTGACGAACATAACATTGATCGGAGCGGGAAGCGCATCGTTCTCGTTGGAACTGATCCGGGATATCTGCGCCACCCAGAGTTTGTGGGGCAGCACGATGACCTTGATGGACATTCACCCGGGCCGACTGCGGGTGGCGGAGACCATCGCCAACCGCTACCGGGACGAGGTCAAGGCCGACCTAAAATTTGTCGCCACTACCGACCGCTGCAAGTCGCTGGAGGGCGCCGATTTCGTCATCTGCGCGGTTAAGGTCGGCGGCTACGACCCGCTGGAAGCTGAGCGCAAGATTGCCGAGGCCCACGGTTACTACCGCGGCATCGGCGACCGCGTCTCCTGCTATTACGGCGGTGTCGGGGCGTATCACCAATTGAAGTTCATCCTGGACCTGGCCCGTGATATGGAGCAAATCTGCCCCAACGCCTGGCTTATCGAGACCGCCAATCCGGTGTTCGAGGGAACCAACCTGGTCACCAGGCAGACCAGGCTCAAGACGGTGGGCGTCTGCCATGGGCACCACTGCGTCAACCGGCTGATCGACGCCCTGGGCCTTAACAAAGCCGAGGTCTCCACCCAGATGGTCGGCTTCAACCACTTCATCTGGCTGACGCACTTCATCCATCGCGGCAAGAACGCCTACCCTCTGGTCGACCAGTGGCTGGCGACTAAATCCCAGGAATACTGGAAGACCGTCAACTACAACGAGCAGATGTCGCCCGGGGCGTTCAACGCCTATCAGCTTTACGGCCTGTTCCCCATCGGCGACGCCGTCCGCAGCGGCACGCCATGGTGGTACCACACCGACCGCCAGGCCAAAGAACAGTGGTTCGGCAAGGATGGGGGCTTCGACAGTGAGATCGGCTGGACCCGCTACCTGAGCGACAAGGCGGCCGAGCACAAGATGTGGGAGAAGTTGGCCGAGCATCCTGAACAGAAACTGCTGGAAAAATACCCATTCAAGCACGGCGGCGAACAGCACATCCACATCGTCGATGCTATCAGCAACGACAAAGAGATGAAGCTGCAGTTGAACATTCCCAACAGCGGCTGCATCCCGGGCATTGCCGACGACGTGATCGTCGAGATCCCCGCCCTGGTCAGCGGCCGCGGCATCCAGGGCGTGAAGGCCGACAAACTGCCGACCCGCCTGCTTAACGGCGTGCTATTGCCGCGGATGATAGCCATGGAAAACATCCTGCACGCCTTTTTGAACGGGGACCGCAAGGCCCTGGTCCTGATGCTCATGGACGATCACCGCACCAGGTCCTTCCAGCAAGCCAAAGAACTGATCGACACGCTGCTCGCCCAGCCGTGGAACGCCACGGCAAATGAACATTACAGGTGGTGATTACCATAGGACCAGTTAAAGGAGCCGTCTCGGACCGGCATGGCGCAACAAAACGCCTGCGCGTTCAGCGTTCAGCGTTCAGCGTCTGGAAAGAGCATTTTCCGCAACACCGTATGTAATATGCCGCCGTTGCGGTAATACTCGACCTCGACCGGGGTATCGATACGGCATGTGCAGGCAAACTCGATGGTGCGGCCATCGGGTTCGACGGCACCCACCGGAATGTCCTGGAGCGGACGCAGATCCTGGCCAAACTGGATGCGGAAGACTCCCTTGCCGCTAAGACCCAAAGACGAGCGGTCCTGCCCTGGCTTGAATTGCAGGGGGAGAATTCCCATGCCCACCAGATTGCTGCGATGGATGCGCTCGAAACTACGGGCAATGACCGCCTTGACGCCCAGCAGATACGTGCCCTTGGCGGCCCAGTCGCGGCTGGAACCCATGCCGTAGTCGCTACCGGCCAGGATGATCAGGGGCACCCCGGCGGCCTGGTACTTCATCGATGCCTCGTAGATGCTCAGCACCGGCCCATCGGGAAGATAAGTGGTCAGGCCCCCTTCCGTGCCAGGCGCCAACAGATTGCGCAGGCGGATGTTCGCGAAAGTCCCGCGCGTCATCACACGATCGTTGCCGCGCCGAGAGCCATAGCTGTTGAACTCTTCGGGCCCCACACCCCGTTCCATGAGATATTTCCCCGCCGGGCTGTCCTTCTTGATCGATCCGGCCGGGGAGATGTGGTCGGTGGTGACCGAATCGCCCAGCATGGCCAGGACACGGGCGCCGGTTATCTGGCCCAGGGGTTGGACCGTGGCTTGCAGATTCGCGAAGAACGGCGGTTCCTGGATATACGTGCTGTCCGCCTTCCAGTCGAACAACTGGCCGCCCCGCAAGGGAATGGAGTTCCACTGCTGGTTGCCCTCGGCGACGTGGGCGTACTGGCGCCGAAACTGCCCGGGGGAAATGCACGCCGCCGAAACCTCGCGTATTTGCCGCGGCGTTGGCCAGATGTCGCGCAGGTATACCGCGCAGCCCTGGCGGTCCCGGCCCAGCGGTTCATTGACAAGATCAATGTCAACGGTGCCGGCCAGGGCATAGGCCACCACTAAGGGCGGGCTGGCCAGGTAATTGGCCTTGACGTGCGGGTTGATCCGGCCTTCAAAGTTGCGATTGCCCGATAGGACCGCGGCGACCACCAGGTCGGCCTCCTCGACGGCGGCGGCCACGGATGCCGGCAGCGGCCCGCTGTTGCCAATGCAGGTGGTGCAACCATAGCCCACGGTGTTGAAACCCAGACGGTCGAGATATTCGCCCAGGCCGCAAGCGGTCAGGTAATCGGTGACTACCCGGCTGCCGGGGGCCAGGCTCGTCTTGACATACCCCGGCACGCCCAAACCCCGTTCCACGGCGTTTTTGGCCAGGAGGCCGGCAGCGATCATCACCGATGGATTGCTGGTATTAGTGCAACTGGTGATGGCGGCGATCACCACGTCGCCATGGGCCAACTTGCGCGCGGCAGCGCCAGGGGCGGCAAGTGGAGCCGAAACACCCCCCGCCTCTTTCTTGAATACGCCGGTCAATGCGGAACGGAAGGACTGCCTGACTTGGGGCAGGTCCACCCGGTCCTGCGGCCGGCGCGGACCGGCCAGGCAGGGAACGACGGTGGAGAGGTCCAGGCGCAGCTCCTGGGTAAACTGGGGATGGGCATCGGCGTGGAACCAGAGCCCCTGTTCCTTGCAATAGCGTTCCACCAGGTCGATATGGCCCGCCTCACGTCCCGTGAGCCGCAGGTAGGCCAGGGTTTGTTCATCGACCGGGAAGTAACCCACGGTCGCTCCATACTCCGGGGCCATGTTGGCAATGGTTGCCCGATCGGCGACGGTCATGTTAGCCAGGCCGGGGCCGTAGAATTCGACGAACTTTTCGACCACGCCATGTTTGCGGAGCATCTGGGTGATGAGCAAGACGGCGTCGGTGGCGGTCGCGGCGGCGGGCAATTCGCCTTCGATGCGGAAACCGACCACCTGTGGCGTGACCAGGTAAATCGGCTGGCCGAGCATGCAGGCCTCGGCCTCGATGCCGCCGACTCCCCAGCCCAGCACGCCCAGACCGTTGATCATCGTGGTATGGCTGTCCGTGCCCACCAGGCTATCGGGGCGCGCCACGCCATCGAAAACCGCCACCACCCTGGCCAGGTGTTCCAGGTTGACCTGGTGGACAATGCCCGTGGCCGGCGGCACAACGCTGAAATTGGCGAATGCCTTCTGACCCCACTTGAGGAATTCATAGCGTTCCATGTTGCGTTGGAATTCGCGACGGTTGTTTTCTTCCAGCGAAGACGGACTGCCGAAACTGTCCACCTGCACCGAGTGATCTATCACCAGGTCAACCGGCACCAGCGGGTTAATCCTGCCGGGATCGCCGCCCGCCCGAGCCATGGCCGAGCGCATGGCCGCCAGATCCACCACCGCCGGCACGCCGGTGAAATCCTGAAGGATCACCCGCGCCGGATTGAAAGGCAGTTCTACGGCGCTGACCTCTCGGGCATTCCAGCGCATCAAGCCGCGCACATCCTCCTCTTTAACGAATGGGCCGCCGGCATTGCGCAGACATGATTCCAGCAGCACCTTGATGGAGAATGGAAGCTGATCGAGCTTTCCCAGGCCCAACTCAGCCAGGCGCTGAAGTCGAAAATACTCGACATCACCCGCGGGAGTCGACAACTTCGCCGCCGCTCCAAAAAGATCCCTGTTCTTGGCCATAAGCGCTCACTAAAGTTGATTCTGGGCTCCGCTATAGCGGGGAACCCGCAATTTTTCCGTCCGTGCAAAACGAGGAGCCGGATTCTAGGCACAGACCGACCCGGCAACAAGGCAGAAAAAAGCACCCCGCGGCGTGGGCCACGGGGTGCTGCGGAAAATACGGAAAGTTCGCGGCTTGGCAGAGGTGAACGCGCCACCGGCGCCACCACCACTATTTGCCAAGAATGGGATGGGCATCGGAACCGGCGGCCGGACCAGTGGAATCTTTATTCAGCGGTACGACCGGGGCCGGAGCAGGCTTGGCCGAGTGGGTACCGGAACCGCCGCCAATGTGGATCGTAGCCGGAAGAATAAGCACTTCGACACGGCGGTTCTGGGCCTTACCGGCCTCGCTGGCATTGGAGGCGACCGGTCGCTGATCGGCATAGCCCGCCACGCCAAGGCGGCTGGCCTGGACGTTCTTGGCCATCAACTCGTGGGTCACCGAGATGGCCCGGTGCGCCGACAGGAACCAGTTATCCTTGTGGCCCTTGCTGATCGTGCTCTGGTTGACCACAGGAGCGTTGTCGGTATGGCCGGCGATCATCAATTCATAGCCGGCGGCGGCTTGGGAGTTGAGGATGGTCGCGAAGCGATCGATGACTTCCCTGGCTTTGGCGGTCAATTCCGCATCGCCGGTATTGAATGTCACATCGCTCTTGAATTTGACAATCCCCCGGGCCGCGTCGAATTCAACAAGATCGGGGTTCTGCAGCGCGAACTCCCTGAGGGCATCGCTCAATTGCTTGGGCAGAGCATCGCCACCGCCGGCGACGGGAGCTCGGCCCAGCAGTTCTTCGTACTTGCGGGTCATCTCGGCCAGGTCAGCCTGGGACTGGGCAAGTTGCTCGGCCTGGTTCCGGATCAGCGCGGCAAAGTTGTTGCCGTTGGCCGCAAGGGCGTCGAGTTGTCCTTTGTACGAATTAGCCAGGGCGCGGGCCTCGGTGGCATCGCGCTGGGCGGTAGCCAATTGCTCGGCGAGCCGATCGCGGTCGAGCTTAAGTGCGGTATAGCTGTCCTGGGAAACGCAGCCCACCAAGGTCATGCCCAGGGCTGCAATCAAAACGAGTTGAAGCTTCCTTGCCATATATGGCCTCCATGCCGGTAAGAACTATATTTTCGGCCCGAAAAACAGGCCTTCGGTCACGTAAATTATGCCAGATTACACCGAACCTGGACATCATCGCCCGCCATAAAAGCATGCCACGGCGAATCGATGCCACACAGTTTGCCGCGCCGCGCCCGAAAATCAAGCGGTAAGGGCGCGAAAAATGGAAAAAAGTTGGCGGCCAAGAACCAGAGACCAGCTACGAGTTAAGAAGGGCATGCTGATGCCAGCATTGCCTTTCACCTTATCAATCCCTCTAGCGGGACGCGCTCCGACTCTTGCCTATGAACCAACCGATGCCAAAGAAGGCCACCGCCAGTATGCCGCCGCCGAGAATCCAGAGCATTCCCTTGTTCTCCGGCTTGCCGGAAAGTTCGCTGACAAACTGGGGATGCACGTTGAAGACGGCGTTGGCCAGCACGAACACGGAAAAAATAATAATGGCCACGCCAGCCAGGGCCATAAAACCGAAGGCATCGGCCAAAGGATCCCTGGCCTCAATGAAGACCGGAACCGCCGCCGTGGCCCGGCTCAAGGGGCTGGATCCCTGCGGTTCGATGTCTCCCAGATCCAAAGCTGCATCGGCGGCCATGGCGGGCGGCCGATTGGCGCGCTGGCCGCCGGAGGGGGCGATTTCATCGAGAAGTTGGGCGCCCAGCGAAGTGTCATCGGTCTCGCGTGTCAGGTCCAGCAGGCCCGAACCCGAGCCGACGCTATCGATCTGCATCTGGTCCTGGATGCCGGCCTGAATGACGGTCTGGGCTGAAGGATCGACCTTCTGCTGGTCATCGACGTCGAAGACGGTAATGCCGCTGCGCGATCCACCGGCGCCACCGCTGCTAAGCCCGGTGCCCGTGCCGGGATGTCCCGGCGAAGGAACGCCGCCAGCAGAGCCGCCCAGGCCCGAGCCGGAGCCGGCATCCGCCATGGTGACCATGCCCGAACCGCTGGGAGCGCCGCCATCGAGATTGAGGGCAGCGCTGTCGGAACCGCCGAGGTCGGGGGCGCCCACCGCGCCGCCGCCAAGTTCGGCCTTGAGCTGATCAACCTGGTCGGCCTTGAACATCAATCTGGGGCCGTCGCGGAATTCGCGGAGACGGCCTTCGCGGGCAAGCTGCTTAACCTCTTCCTCATCCCGGCCCAGCGCCGTCTTGGTTTCATCCAGCGTATAAAACATCTTGGCCATCATGATGCGGGCTCCTTGCGGTTGGCTCTTGCCATTGGGGGCGGAATCGACCTCGCCCATATTCGGCGGCGCTTATTTATTCTCCAGGCCGTTGTCGGCGGGCACGGTTGTCACTAGCGGAGGCGGGGGCAATACCGCCGGCGCCGGTTCCGGGGTATTCCTGCCTTGCGCCTCGCGCTCGAGCAAGCGCTTCATTTCATCCGGCGGCGGGAACGTCGAATACTGGGTGAGTTTGCGATCATACTTGTAACTGCGCGCCGCCACGAAAACAAGTTTTTTTTCCGGGGTAAACTGGTAGGCGATCAGGTTTTGCTGGTCGATGTCGATGAGGTAGCAACCCCACTGGTTTGGCGAAAATTGCGCCGGCATAACGTAGACGCCACCACCGCCGCCGATATTCTGGAACTGCTGGGCCAGCGCCGCCGGGAGGATGGCGGGCGAGTTGCCCCGGGAGATCAGCACGGCGAGAATCGCCGTCAGCACCAGGGCATTGACCCACAAAGCCAGAGCCAGAGGATTATTAACAGCGTGGCGGCGCATAAGATAGAATATTATACGGGGAGGATAGACTGCTGCAAGACGACGAAAGGCGAAAGGCGGAAGGTGAAAAGTAATATCCTGAACTCATCCCCCGGCGAGGGTTGGTTTGGCAAGTCAAAGGACCATGCAGCCGCATCATTCCTTGAATCCCACGAACTGTCCGGACCAGGCACGCCCATCGCGCGCGTTAGCGCTTCGCCGGGCCCGTGGATGCAGTTCCGCCTGCCGAAAAATTTTGTCTGGAAGAGGATCGATCTGCCTGTGGATGGTCTGGCCGGGGGTTTGCGGGGATTGCGGATTGTGCACCTGTCGGACCTGCACCTGCGGTCATTCTGGGGAAAACCGTACGACCAATTGATAACCAGCATAAACGCCAGCAAGGCGGATATGATCGTGCTGACCGGGGATCTGGTGGAAAACCGCATGGACTACCGCCCGGCGCTGGCGACCGTCAAGCGTCTGCTTACAGCCCTGTCGTCGCGGCTGGGCACATTCGCGGTGCAAGGAAACCACGACCCCGACCTGCTGATGCCCCGCCTGGCGGAGATGAACGTGAAATTCTTGAACCGGCAGCGTTGGCTGGTACAAGGCGGCGCCAACGGCCAAGAGATCGAACTGATCGGCCTGCCCGGCCATAGGCGCGACGACCTGGATCTGAGTTTTTTGCGCGATATCCCCGCCAAACGCCCCGGAGTGCCGCGGATCGTCCTGAGCCACTACCCGGACCTGCTGCCGCCTTCGCTGATCCTGGAGCCGGATATCTATATGACCGGCCACTCCCACGGCGGCCAGATTTGCCTGCCCGGAGGCCGTCCCCTGGTCACCCACAATTCCCTGCCGCGCCATTTTGTGCGCGGCGTTCATCGCGTGAACAACACCTGGTTCGTAATCAGCAGCGGCCTGGGCTTCACCGGTTTGCCGCTGCGTTTCTTCTGCCCCGCGGAAGTGGGCGAACTGATCCTGGGAAAACACCCGGCGACGCAATAATGTTGGCCCCTGGGTTTGGCCAAAATGCCAGGGCCTTCGAGCTGATTAACACCCATAATGCGCTGGACAATCCGGCAACGACGGATAATATCGGCACACCTATCTTTATGAGCGAAAAAGAACACTACGTGGCGATTGACATCGGCGCCGGCCTGGGCGCCAAGATCGGCTTATTCGCCGACCCGCATCACATGCTGGTCGAAGGCCTGCTGCTGGCGACGGACTTCGGCGGAAGCATCGACAAGATGGCGCAGGCCCTGGCGGACTATATCGCGGGCCTGCAGAAAAAATGCGGCCGGTCGATGAAAGATGCCCGGGCGATCGGCATTGCCTCGCCGGGTTTGTTCCGCTCCGACGGCACGTATCAGTTGGCGGCCAATCTGCCGTTCCTCAACAATCAGAACCTCCGCCAGCGCATGGAGGAGGCCACCGGTCTGCCCACAGGCATTGAAAATGACGCCAACGCCGGCGGGCTGGCGGAATGGAGCGTCCTGCGGCTGGAACTGATTTACTGGGTTTTCGGAGGCGGCTGGGGCGGCGCCTGGATCAGCCAGGACGGAAACGTGCGCTTCCCGGCCCTGGACTGGGACGGCAACGACGCCAGCCTGCACTACACCAACGAACCGGGCTACGCCATTGCCTTGAACAAGCGGCTGCTGCGGACGGTCTTCTATCAGTTTGGCGCTTCTTATGAACGATTCGAGGAGATCGCGGTCGAGGATCTTAATCCGCCCGATGGCAAGCTCCTGGGCCCCTGCGGCAGCACCAGCGATATCCGCGCCGAGGTCATCCTGTCGGGTCCGGGACGCTGCCGTCTCTTCCGCGCCGTGGTAACCGACGACTTCTACGAGCGGTTTCTGGACATCCGCGAGAGCAAACAGATGACCGATCCATCCGTCGCCGGCCAGCACATCAGCAAACTGAGCAATATGCGTGTGGAGGCGGCAGTGCAGACGGATCGGCTGTTCGGGCACATCCTGGCCACCGCCACGCAAACCATGGTGCGGCAGGCGCGGCGCGACGGCCTGGGCGATGGCGCGCCGATCTGCCTGGGCGGCAAACCAAGGTATGCGCTGCCGTATTTCGGCCCTTCGGCCCAGGGCCGGCTGGGCGCGATGGGAATCATGAACTACCTGCGGCCGTCGGTCATCGATGAACGGGGATTCAATGCCAATCTGGTAGGCGCCGCAGTCGTCGCCGAGAAAACATACACCCAGTCAAAAGAAGCTGACGACTGATGCGGAGCGTGCTCTACTTGTCGTCTTGGGCGGAAATGGCCAGGCCGATTAAACCGCCGGCAATCACTATCGGCAAGCCGCCAAGGAGCTGCCGAGCCGGGTGGCCATCGGGGGCGCCCAGGCAAACAACCAGGGCCAGGCTACCAAGCAAAATCGCCAGAAGACACAATACTTGGGTGAACGATTTCATTGTCGCTCCAGCGCTTTGCCCAATTCGCGGCTGCGGGCAGCGGCGGCACGTATGGCATTAACAAATATCGCGCCGACCTGCTCTTTTTCCAAGCATTCGATGGCGGCCTGAGTGGTGCCGCCGGGGCTGGTTACTTTGCGGCGCAATTCCTGAGGGGAATCGACCGCAGATGCCAGCATAGCGGCCGAGCCAACGGCGGTCTTAATCGCCAGCAGGCGAGATTGCTCAGCGGGCAGCCCCAATTCGACGCCGGCGCGGATCATTTGCTCCACAAAATAGAAGAAATAGGCCGGACCGGACCCGCTGAGGGCGGTGACGACGTCGATCTGGTCTTCGGAAACCTCGATAACGCTCGCCCCGGCCTCAAAAAGCCGGCGCACGGCGGCCAAGTCCTCCGGAGCGGCGTGACGGCCGGCGGCAATGGCGACCATGCCCTGGCCCACAAGCACTGGTGTGTTGGGCATGGTGCGAACGATGCGCCAGGGACGATCCTGGCCCAGGTGTTGGGCGATTGCCGCGGAACTTACGCCGGCCATGATCGAAACGATGCGGGCCTCCGGATCAAGGACGGAGCCGATACCTTCCAGCGCCGCACGCATCTGCTGCGGCTTGACGCTCAAGAGAATGCAGCGGCATTGCCGCGCGACGGCGGCGTTGTCAGCGCAGACGTTTACCCCAAGCTGGGCGGCAAATAGTTCGCGGCGTTGCGGGGCAGCATCTGCAGCGAGAATGTCCCGCGGCCGCAGCAGAGCGCATTTGATAACCGCGCGCACGATGGCCTCGGCCATGTTACCGGAACCGATGATTCCAAGCTCGTACACCATACACGAAGCATCACATCGTAGAGGCGACATCCCGCCGCGTTGGGAAAACGACGGGACTCCGCTTTCGCGGCACAGGCCCGACGCCATGAGGTTCAGAAACGCTTGACGATAATCGTGTCGTTCTGTCCGCCGAAGCCGAAGCTGTTGGACAGGGCAACGTCAACCTTGGCAGCGCGGGCCTTGTTGGGGACATAATCCAGATCGCACTCGGGATCGGGATTCTGGTAGTTGGTGGTTGGCGGCAGCACGTTGTCGCGGATGGCCAGAACGCAGCAGATCAGTTCCACCGCCCCAGCGGCGGCGATGAGATGGCCCATCATCGACTTGATGCTGCTGACGGGGATGCGCCGGGCATGTTCGCCGAAGACCGCCTTGATCGCGGTGGTTTCGTTGCCGTCATTTTCCTTGGTGCCGGTGCCATGGGCATTGATGTAATGCACGTCCTGCGGGGCAAGTTTGGCATCGGCAAGAGCCTCCTGCATGGCAACGATGGCGCCGCGGCCATCGGGATCCTGGTCGGTAATGCGGAAAGCATCGGCGGTCGAGCCGTAGCCGACGACTTCGGCGAGGATCCCGGCCCCGCGTTGCTGGGCGTGTTCGAGGGTCTCAAGTATGACCATTCCCGCCCCTTCGCCGAGCACAAAGCCGCCGCGTTGGGCATCAAAGGGCCGGCTGGAACGCACGGGATCCTCGTTAAAGGTGGAAAGGGCAGTGAGGCGATTGAAACCGGTCACGCCGAAGGGATGGATCATGGAATGAGCCCCCCCGCCGATCATGACATCGGCATCGCCGCGGCGAAGAATCTCGGTGGCCTCGCCGATGGCCTGGGTGCTGGCGGCGCAGGCGGTCAGACAATTGAACGCCGGCCCGCGCGCCCCGGTGAGCAGGGCCAGATGAGACAGGGGCATATTGGGCTCCTGTTCCAACTCGCGGGAAATATCCATGGTCGCAAAGGCGCGCCGGGCCCATTCGACGGAGTCGATGGTGCTGGTTTGGGGCCGCCAGGCGGCCAGAGCGGAGGTTGTATAGGCTGCGAAATCCAGGGAGCCCTCCCCTGAACCAAGGTAGATGCCCACGCGATCCAGATCGAGCTTGCCCGCATCCAGTCCTGCGGCCTTCCAGGCCTGGGCGCAGGCCCCCAGGGCAAAACGCGTGTTGCGCCCGATGGCGCGATGGGCCGAGAGGTCGGAGACGAATTCCTCGACCCGGTAGTCTTCCTTCACCTGGGCCGAAAACGTCGTCGGAAACGTGCTGGCATCAAACAGCGTGGTGCGGGCAATGCCCGACTCGCCGTTGAGAAGGCGTTTCCAGACGGTATCGAGGCTGTGCCCCATGGGGGTCACCCAACCCATTCCTGTAATTACTACACGGCGCATGCGATCTTACACTTTCTTAAATACCAGGGCGGCGTTCTGGCCGCCGAGACTGTAGACGCTGCTGACGGCAATCTGGACATTGGCGCTGCGCGGCGTGGAACTGACGTTGAGCTTCATACCGTCGCGCACCTTATGGACATTGGCCGCCGGGGGAACGGTCCCGTGGGCGACAGATAAGACGGCGGCGGCGGCATCAATAGCGCCGGCGGCACCCATGTTGGCGATCTGGCCCTTGATGGTGGCCATGGGCACCGTCTCCAGGCACTGGCCGAAAGCCAGCTTCAGACCGGCCAGTTCGGCCTTGTCGTGCGAGGGCAGGCCAAGGCCGTGGGGAACCATGCAGCCGACCTCGTCAGGGGCCACGCCGGCCTCCTGCAGGGCCTTGGCGATGGCCGTACCGTAGCTATGGCCATCGGGCGCGGCTTCGGTAACGCGGTAGGCGTCCTGGCTGGCCCCGAAACCCACCAGTTCGGCGTAAATCCGCGCCCCGCGTGCGCGGGCGTGCTCATATTCCTCGATGATGAACAATCCGCCGCCTTCACCGATGACCGTGCCGGCGGCATCGACATCGAAGGGGCGAAGCGCCGTAGCCGGGGCGTCGTTGGCGGCTTCGGTGACGCGTTTGAGGAGAGTCTGGCGTATCAGTCCCATGGGGTTGATCCGGGACTCCGCGCCACCACAGATGGCCAAGTCGGCCTTGCCGCGTTGGATGGTCCGGAAAGCCTCGCCGATGGCCAGATGGCTGCTGGCATCGGCGCAGGTGATAGTGTTGCTGGGGCCCTTGAGTTCGTGAATGATGGTCACGTGACAGGCGAGCATGTTCGGCAGGTATTTGAGCAGCCAGAGGGGAGTGAGATTGTTCATTCCCTCGCTGCCCCACTTCTTGAGATCCAGGGCGCCAGCGTCGCGGGCCGGATACATGGCGGTGGTCAACTCGCCCAACTCGGCGGAGATCAGGGCGGCGCCGATATTGCACCCGAAACGGACGGGGTTGATCGTGGGGGTATCGGTGTAGGCTTTGGACTTGAGGCCCGAGTTTTTGAAGGCATCGTCGGCAGCGACGACGGCCAGCTCGATGTCGCGGGCCATGACCTTGGTGGCCTTGCGATAACTCTTGGGGACATAATCGCCGATCTTGTAAGCGGGAATCTGCCCGGCGATGCGCGAGGGAAAGCCGGCGGGATCGAAAGCCTCGATGGCGCTGATGCCGGACTTGCCGGCCAGGAGATGGTCCCAAAAGACGGCGGCCCCAATGCCAATAGGGCAAATAACGCCAATACCGGTGATGACGACTCGTCGCATGGGGTCAAGCATAAGAAAACAGGCCGGCGATTGCCAGCAGTCCAATGGGGACAGGGCATGCCGCCGCGTTCCGCAGGACACACGCCAGTCGGCGCCGAGGCGCTCTATGCACCTGCCCACTCGTACTCGGGGCGAGGGAGAAGCATCATATCTTAACCGGCATTTCCGTCCGAAAAGTCTTCAGCAACTCGGTGAACTGCTCGGTGAATACGAAATTATGCTCAGGAAACTGTACCCCGGCCATGTTCTTATCAATATGACTGAACATCATCTCAATCTCGGCGACGAGGTTGTCGGCCGAGCCAAGAGGCGCCAGAGTAACCGTCCCGCTGATCGAGGCGCCATGCTCGTTGAGTTGCTCAATGCGGGCGGCGAACAGAATGGCGTCGCCGGGACGAACCAGCCGATGAAACACCGCTTTGCCGATCTTGGCCAGGATGACTTTTTCCGCGAAGTTACGGGCCTGGCCGACAAGGATGCCGGCGGTCTGGGCCATGCCTTCAATAATCAGGCTGTTGGGGACGATGGGGAAGGCCGGGTACAGGTCGTGGAGGTGCTCCTCGGCCAGGGAAACATTTTTCAGGGCCGTGGCCGACACCCGCGGCGTGAACTCGACGAATTTATCGATCCAGATCCAGCGCATAAGCCAGAGGCCATGGGTAGGGGCTGATGACGATCGCGGCCTGCGGGGTCAGGCGGCGGCGAGTTTGCCCTCGATGTACTTAACGATGGCCTCGACCGTGAACAGAGACTGCATCTTGTCCACAGCGGGATCCTTCTCAAACTCGACGAAGTCGGAGAAAGGCATGCGCTTCTTGAGTTCGGCCAGGCCGACCGGAGTGACGCGGTTCTCGCGGACGAATTCCGGATTGCTCAGAAGGTTTTCAGGAAACAGTTCGCCGCGGGGGATGACGAATTTTTTGGCTGGATCGGTGGTGAACGCCTTTTCCAGACGGAACACGATATCGAGAAAGTCGATGCTCTCGGCGCCCAGGTCGTCGCGCAGAGTCGCGGTGGGCTTAATCTCTTCCTCGTCCACGCCCAGGGCGTCAATCAGGACTTCCTGCACCTTCTGGTAGATCTCATCATGCGTCAAAGCCATAAGTGCTCCTTGTTAAATGCCATGGGTCCGCAGTTTTACCGTTTCCATCACAGCCGTACGGCGTCGTGGGCACCGTGCAGGACGGCCCAGCGCTGCCGATTATGCTCGCCGAGGCGCCGGTCCACTTCGGCCAGGGCCGGCTGGCGGGCGGCCAGGTTGAAATAGGCCAGTTCCAGGCGGGCCGTCACCGCCGTATTGTCGCCGACACGGCCCTCGGCCTTGAAGGCCGCGCCAGCGTCGGTCGGCTTTAGCCACTGCACATCAACCCGCAAAAAACCGCCGGGGGGCACGAAATTACCGTATTTGACGTTCCGGGCTTCCTTGAGCACCGCCAGCGAACAGGCAAAATTGCGGCGTCGGTGCATCAGCCACGCCGCCGCCTGGGTGATGGCCTCGAGCATCATCACGCCGGGAAGAACCGGAAAACTGGGGAAATGATCCGCCAGGTACTCCTCGGCCAGCGAGACATTCTTCACAGCGACGATGCGCTCGTCGGAAAGCAGCTCGATCTTGTCCAGGAGGTTAAATTTCACGTTCTTAGGCGCCTCCATGCATAGAACCGGGCCATCCTGGCATCGTGACGTCACGGCAATCCATAGTCAGCGCCGTGCCAAGAGTGGATTTGTAGCCGTTACCAGGGGATTTTTCAAGTAAGGGGAAAACATAGATGGAAAGATCAGGTATGATATCATGTCCAGTGGCGTTTCCGAAAACCGACGACGTAAAGAAGGAAGTTGCGATGAAACCAATTGCCATGACGATTTCGCTGCTTATGACGGGCGTTCTCTGGACGGCAAGCGTTGCGGTTGCACAACCGGCGGCGGCGACCGCGGCGCCGGTCGCCGCGATCGCCGATGCACCGGCAAATACCTGGGTGAAAGTTCAGGAGACGGAAACCGGTGGCCGGGAACAGCCGGCGTTTTTGTATGCACCGAACATCAGGAAGTTCGTGCTGGCCACGGGCATGCAGAGCCGCGATGGCGTGCGGCCACGCCATTATGATACAGAAGAGTTCGACATAGCGACCGGAAAGTGGATCAATGCCTACCCGCCGTCCGTAGCGGCCGGACGACCGGAATCGGGGCCGGTGGGCGACGACTACGCCAAGGCGTGTGAGAAATACGGCTACAGTGGAACGGGGTGTTTCTATAAAGACGGCGATGCCATTCGGCTCGGCGCCGGCGGTCAATGGATGATGACGCGCACTACGTACGACTGGTGTTACGTGCCGGACAACGGGCGGATTTATGTCTCCATGGGCGATAAAACGCTCGCCTATGACACCACGGCGCGCACATGGGAGGACCTGAAGACCAAGCCGCGGACCAAGGGCATGGTGTGGGGATCGCTGTGCTACGACCCGGTGAACAAGGAAATTCTTCACACCGGAGGCGGCAGCGGCAGCGCGGAAGTAAGCACCTGGGCGTATAGCGTATCCGGCAACGAATGGCGGGAACTGGAATTCCCCGCGGCAAAGATGAAGGAGTTATATGCCCGGACGGCCAGCCTGTGCTGGCAAGCCAAGACGCTGACCGGCGGCTGCTGTAACCGCTTCACGATCAGCCAAACCGCTGCCGAGGCGAAGTTGGATCTGGGCTCCAAGGCCACCGAACTGGCGGCGGCGGCGGAAAAACTGGCGGTGGACATCGCCGGGGCGGGGCTGACGGGATCGGACAAGACGGCCGGCGAGGTAGCGATACGGCGATTGAACGAGGCCGCGGGGGCATGGGAGGCGGCCCGGGATAAACTGGCGGGCGAGATTACGCCCCAGATCATCGCCAGCACGCGCGTGCCGCGGATAATCGTCGAGCAGGCCCAGGATGCCCTGGCCACCGAACCGCCGGGCCGGGCGCGGTCGCAGGCCGTTTATGACCCTATTCACAAGAAGATCGTCGTCTTCGGCGGCGATGGGCTGGACCGGACGCTGTCCGACACCTGGCTGTACGACTGCTCCACCCGCACCTGGGAACAGCGTTTCCCGGCCAGAGCCCCCCTGCCGCGCGCGGGCCACATCATGGCGTGGCTGCCTAAGGCCGGCAAAATTGTCATGGCCGGCGGCTATAGCCGTAATCCGCTGGCCCAGGAAATATGGACTTATGATGTGGCAGCAAACGAGTGGAAACTGCTGCGGCACATGCCCCTGGCAGGCGAGGGGGAGCGCCGCTACAGCCCCAACGCCCCGCGAACCGAGGAGTGGCTCACACAGGTTGGCGCGGTGAACGAGGAAGATGTGCTGGTATGCCCGACAGGTTCGGACCAGCGGCGCACAACATGGGCATGCAAGATCGATGCGGCAAAGGTTGACGAAACAGACATGGAGGGCAACGCCAACACCCCGGGCAGTTACACTTGCAACCGCATTGATCCGGCGGCATGGGAAGCCGTGGCCGCGCCGGATGCGGCCAAAACCACGCGGTTCCTCAACAGCCTTGCGGCCAACCAGTGGACGAGCCTGAAGTTCCCCAGATACGCTCCCGGCGCCAATAACCGCTGGGGAACCACGGCTTACGACACCGACCGCCACCAGTTCCTGTTCTGGGGCGGCGGTCACGCCACCAGCCACGACAACGACGTGGCCCACTACAGCGTGATGGGCAATTGCTGGACCATCGGCTATGCTCCGGACGCGCCCATCGAGATCGTCTATGCCGCCCAGCCGACGACCCTGAGCTTCCGCGACCGGGCCCAGGTGCCGGTCCATGCCTACAAGGCGTACATGTACGATCCGTGCATGCAAAAGATGTTCTATTTCGATCGCGCCTACAACGTGGAGGCGCGCGACTGGGAGAGCGCGCCGTATCCAGGCCTTGTGCAGAACGGCTGCATGCACACTTTCATGACCGCGACGCCGGAAGGCGCCGTCACCTACTCCCGCAAAGGGCTCTACCGCCTGGACGCCAAGACAGGCACATGGCAGAAAATGCCCTGGAACGGTCCGGACTTCGGCGACATCTACAGCGATGGCCATACGCTGCGCTACGATTGCAAACGCGACTGTCTGTGGTTCGCCAACAACAAGATCGTCATGCGCTACGATATGGCCACCGGCAAAGCCGAGAACGTGCCGGTTGTGAAACCCAAGGCGCTGGGGGAATTCCTGTTCTGGAGTGAAGCGGTCTACCTGCCCGATGCCGACCTCCTGCTGCTGATGAATATGTTCCACAAACCAGATGGCAAAGTCAGCAACGTCGCCTGGAGCTGCGCGGACGGAAAGTTCTACTGGGTCAATCTCGCCTTCCGCGAGGATGACAAGGAGGTCGAGTTTAAGGAAGGCCCCTTCAGTTGGTCCGACGCCATGGCTTATGATCCGCAACTCAAGCTGGTGCTGCTGAATCATTCCAGCGCCAGAAAGGTGTGGGCTCTGCGATTCGACCGGCAGACGGCTCTGCTCGAAGAAGTGAAGGATTAAATAAATAATTTGACACATCTGGTTTCACCCTGTAAATTCACTCCGCAGTTACAAGTTGGCCTTAACCGACTAACCGGGATCGACTTTGGCTGCCGTGGTAGTTATTCCAGCCCGCCTTGCTTCCACAAGATTCCCCGAGAAGATTCTCGCCTCTGAAACCGGCAAGCCGCTGGTGCAGCATGTCGTCGAACAGGCCGCCAAAGCTAAACGCATCAGCCAGGTAATCGTGGCAGTCGACGACCAGCGCATCGTCGAGGCGCTGCGGCCGTTTGGCACGCGCTGCGTTATGACCGCGCCCACGCACCAGAGCGGCACGGACCGCATCGCCGAAGTGGCGCGGGGGTTGGCAGCCGACGTGGGGATCATCGTAAATGTGCAGGGCGACGAGCCGGAGATCGAGCCGGATACCATAGACGGGCTGGTGGCACGTCTGGAGACCGGCACCGATGACATAGCGACGGCGGCAACGGAATTCCCCGCCGGGGCGGAGGCGGCCGATCCCAATCTGGTGAAAGTGGCGATAGACCAGGCGGGACGGGCAATGTATTTCTCCCGGGCGCCCATTCCCTTCCGCCGGGATGCGACAGCGAGCGTCAATACGGCCTACCACCTGCACCTGGGCATTTACGCCTACCGGCGGGATTTTCTGCTGCGCTTCGCCTCCTGGCCGCCCACGCCTTGCGAAATCACGGAAAAACTCGAACAGCTTCGAGCCCTTGAACACGGTTGTTCCATATTTGTCCTGCGCGTCCGCCGTGCCACCCACGGCATAGATACGCCGCAACAGTACGCCGAATTTGTGAGAAAACACCATGAGCAACGAAGAACTGATGGCCAAGATCGGCCAAAGCACGGATGAGACCGAGTTCTACACGCCGATGCCCGAAGGCTACGTCAAGGGCCACCACAAGTACGTGGTGGTAGTGGGAACCGTCATGAGCGGACTGGGCAAGGGAATTTTTGCCTCATCCCTGGCCAAGCTCTTGCAGGACAAGGGCTTGCGCGTCGCTCCAATCAAAATGGAGGGGTACTACAACATCGACAGCGGCACGCTCAATCCCTACCGCCATGGAGAAGTCTTCGTCCTCGATGACGGGATGGAAACGGACATGGACCTGGGGACCTACGAGCGGATGCTGGAACAGGATTTGTCGGCGGCGAATTTCACCACCAATGGGCAAATTCATTCGGCAGTGCTAAAAAAAGAGCGCGAAGGGGCTTACCTGGGCCGCGACGTGCAGTTCAACCCGCACGTAACCGGCGAGATCAAGCTGCGTCTGCGCGAGTTGGCGGCCAAAACCAACGCGGACGTAGTCTTCGTCGAAGTCGGCGGCACGGTAGGCGACTACGAGAACACGGCGTACCTGGAGGCCTGCCGCGAACTGGCCTTTGAGGAAGGCGAAGGAGCGGTGGTATTCGTGGCCCTCACTTATGTGCTGGAGCCCGGCTCGCTGGGCGAGCAGAAATCCAAGGCCGCCCAGTTGGGGATCAAACGGATCATGGAAATGGGGATCATGCCCCACATCGTGGCCTGCCGCGCCGGCAACCCGGTCAGCGAAAAGGTGCGGCAGAAGATTTCCATGTATGGCAACGTGCCGTTCCGCCGGGTCTTCTCCATGCACGACGTGGAAAGCATCTACCTAATTCCCGACGCCCTGCACGATCAGGGTATCGACCGGGAAGTGCTCACCCTGCTGAATCTGCACGGGCGCGTCGATCAGCGGGCCGAGGACCAGGCCCGCCGCAAGTGGCACCATTTCGTGGAGGGAATAGGCAAGGCGCGCAAGGAAGTCACTATCGCTGTCACCGGCAAATACACGGCCGTACGCGATGCCTACGCCAGCATCATCAAAGCCGCCGAACACTGCGGAGCCCACCTGGGCGTGCGTCCCAGCCTGCGCTGGCTGGATACCACGACTGTAAGCTCCGGAAACGTCGAAGAGGCCCTGGCCGGCTGTCACGGCATCATCGTTCCCGGGGGCTTCGGGATCCGCGGCACAGAGGGCAAAGTGGAGTGCATACGCTACGCCCGCGAGCACAAGATGCCCTACCTGGGCTTGTGCCTGGGATTCCAGATGGCGGTCATCGAATTCGCCCGCAACGTCTGCGGCATCAGCGACGCCAACAGCAGCGAATTCGATACCCGCTGCGCCAATGCGGTGATCGACATCCTCCCCGAGCAGAAGCGCATCGAAGGGCTGGGCGGCAACATGCGCCTGGGCGGCAAGGACATCGAAATCAAGGTCAACACGCTGGCGTCGCGGCTCTTCGACAACGCAACGCACGTGCGCCTGCGGTTCCGCCATCGTTACGAGGTCGATCCCCGCTATATCGAAACCCTGGAAAAACACGGCCTGATCTTCAGCGGCAAGCACCCGACACAGCCGATCATGCAGATTCTGGAACTGCCCCAGGAAGTGCATCCCTACTTCATCGGCACGCAGGCCCATCCGGAATTGACCAGCCGGCCGCTGCGCCCGTCACCGATGTTTATGGGCTTGGTCAGCGCCGCGCTTGAGCACTGCAAAAAACATTGAGCCCACCGCTGGTTGAGGCTGCTTATGCGAAAAGCGCCGCCAAACCCTCGGGCATGACTTCCTCGCGAACACCGGCATCGGCGCTCCGCTCAAGGATGCCGGTTTTCGTGGGGCGGCAGCAACTCACGCCTTGGCCGCCAAATACCGATCGATTGCCGCCGCGGTCTTCTTGCCATCACCCATGGCCAGGATGACGGTGGCGCTGCCGCGGACGATGTCGCCGCCGGCGAAGACGCCCTTCTTACTGGTCATACCGTCGGCGTCGATCTGAATGTAGCCCTTGTCGTTGACCTTCAGATCGGGGGTGGTGGCTGTCAGGAGGGGATTGGCGCGGGTGCCGATGGCCTCGATGACCACGTCGCATTCGATATCGAATTCGCTCCCGGGGATGGGAACGGGACGGGGACGGCCGGACTTGTCCTTTTCGCCCAGGCCCATTTTCTGGCAGCGGATGGCGCGCACCCAACCCTGATCGTCGGCGAGAATCTCGAGGGGATTGGTGAGCATCTGGAAGATGATGCCCTCCTGCTCGGCATGATGGACCTCCTCGGCGCGGGCGGGCATTTCCGCGCGGGAGCGGCGGTAGACCAGGGTCGCCGGATCGGCGCCCAGGCGACGCGAGGTGCGCACGCCATCCATGGCGGTGTTGCCGCCGCCGATCACCACGGCCTTGCGCGGGCGCAGCACAGGGGTAGTGGAATCGGGCTGATAAGCGCGCATGAGGTTGACGCGGGTGAGGAATTCGTTGGCGCTGTAGACGCCTTTGAGGTTCTCGCCGGGCATGCCCAGGAACAGCGGCAAACCGGCGCCATTGGCGATGAAGACGGCATTAAACCCTTCATCGGTCAGGAGGTCGTCGATGGTATAGCTGCGGCCGATGATAACGTTGGTGAGGATCTTGACGCCCATCTTGCGGAGGTTGTCCACTTCGGCCTTGACGATGTCCTTGGGCAGGCGGAACTGGGGGATGCCGTAGACGAGGACGCCGCCGGGCTCGTGCAGGGCTTCAAAGATGGTTACATCGTGGCCTTTTTTGGCCAGTTCGCCGGCGGCGGTCAGTCCGGCCGGGCCGCTGCCGACGACCGCGACTTTCTTGCCGGTGGGGGCAGCTGGAGCAGTGCCGCCAAACTGGTTTTGGCGAGCCCAGTCGGCCACGAAGCGTTCCAGGTAGCCGATGGCCACGGGACCGCCGGCGTTCTTGCCGCGGATGCATAGGGCTTCGCACTGCTTCTCCTGGGGACAGACGCGTCCGCAGACGCCCGGCAGGGCGTTATCGTTGAGCAGGATACGGGCCGAAGCGGCCAGATCGCCCTCGGCCAGCTTCTGCACAAAACCGGGAATGTTGGTATAGACCGGGCAGCCGGGAATACACTTGGCCTCCTTGCAGCCCAGGCAACGCTGGGCCTCGCGCATGGCGATCTGTTCGGCCATGCCAAGGTTGACTTCCTCGAAGCTGACGGCTCGCACCTGAGCCTGGCGCTCGGGCATGGCTTGGCGGGGGATCTTCATTCGCTCGGACGGTTTTAGTTTGTTATCGCTGCTCATGGAATCCTGGTCGGTGTAAATATCCGGCGGCCGGTTCTGGGGCCGGGGATATCATTTCATGGTATTCAGGTTACATCGGTGGGTCACATCGCGTTCCTGCACGCGGTAGGTGGTGAGGCGGTCGGAAAGGGCCTTGAAATCCACCTGGTGGGCATCGAACTCCGGCCCGTCCACGCAGGCGAATTTCGTTTCGCCGTTGACGGCGACCCGGCAGCCGCCGCACATGCCGGTGCCATCCACCATCACCGGGTTGAGCGAGGCGATGGTGTGAATGTTCATCGGCCGAGTCAGTTCGGCCACCGCCCGCATCATCGGCACCGGGCCAGCGCACAAAACCAGCTTCACGGGCACCGCGGCCTGGGCGATCAGGGTGCGCAGGCGTTCGGTGACGAAACCTCGGAAGCCGTAACTGCCATCGTCGGTGCAGGGATAGACCGCGTCGCAGATGGCGGCAAGCTCTTTCTCTAGAATGACATAGGGTTGGGAGCGCCCGCCCATGATGGCGGAAACATAGTTGCCCTTTTCTTTGAGGGCGGCCGCCTGGGGATAGATCACCGCCGTGCCGACCCCCCCGCCGACAATGACGGCGTGGCCCACGTTGCTGATCTCGGTGGTATGCCCCATGGGCCCGGCGACATCGGCCAGCGTGCCGCCGGCCTCAAGAGCACAAAGCTGGCGCGTGGTGGCGCCCACGGCCTGAATGATGAGGGTGATGGCCTGA
>Ga0316229_1000866_pt1 | contig 35460 bp, 29 predicted proteins | sample TBH18023metaG_FD_206011 | JGI IMG/M metagenome (GOLD analysis project Ga0316229, IMG submission 206011) | Freshwater microbial communities from Trout Bog Lake, Wisconsin, USA - TBH18023 | ecosystem: Environmental > Aquatic > Freshwater > Lake > Hypolimnion/Profundal zone | place: USA: Wisconsin... | reverse complement strand
ACCATAAGACATAAAGGGCCTCCTTGTTCGACAGGCTTCGTCAATAAACCTGTATCGACACAAGCGGGGCCTTTTGTTCTATCTGTCGTCGCCCGCTAGAGATATGTCCCTTCGGGAAGTGCCATTCCATGAATGTCTCCTTTATGTTGACTTTCGTTGCGTCCTGGCCAGGGTGAACCGAAACGTCGTCCCCTTGCCGGGGCCTTCCGATTCCACCCAGATCCTGCCGCCATGCACTTCCACTACTCGCCGCACCAGGGCCAGGCCCAGGCCCGTCCCCTCGCTGCGCGGATCGAGTTTCTCGAACAGCCCGAATAACTTGCTCTGGTGCCGCGGGTCAATCCCCATGCCGTTGTCGCTCACGAACAGCACCGTCAGGCCGTCGGCCGTCCGGGCCCCAACCTCGATGCGCGGCGACGGCTGGTCGCCCATGAACTTGGCGGCATTATCCAGCAGGTTCTGGAACACCTCAACCAGGCGCGGTCGGTCGCCGTAAAGCCAGATCGGCTCGGCCGTGATCTCGACCTTCACGCCCCGCGCCGCCATATGCCCGGCCACCATGGCCAGTGCCTCTTTCACGACGTTCTGCAGCGACGCCTCGCTGGAAACATTCATCTTGCGCCCGACGCGGGAGAGTTCCAGCAGTTCACCCAGCAGGAGGGACATCCTGTCGGCGGCCGTGCGGATGTAGCCAAGATCGTTGCCCACGCGTTGGGCATCCAGGGCGGCCATGTCTTTCTCCAGATAGCCCAGGAAGGTTTTGATCGTAACCAGCGGGCTCTTCAGGTCATGGGAGACCGTGTAGGCAAAGCGCGTCAATTCGCCGTTGGCCAGCGCTAGTTCCTCGCTGCGCCGCCGCAAGGCATCCTTCGCCATCTTGCGCTCGCTGATGTCGCAAATGTTGCACTGGACCACCGGGTGGTGATTCACCTCATAGACATTACTGACGAATTCCACATCGATGCGCCGGCCGTCGGCGGTCTCCAGCGGCATATCCTCGTAACGGACGTACTTCTTCTCTTGCAATTCCGCGAAACCGGCCTGGTTGGCAATGATATCTTTGGCGAATCCCAACTCCCATATCTTCTTGCCCAGGAACTGCTGGCGCGAAAACCCTAACAGCTTGACCAGGAACGGATTGACATCGACGACCATCCCCGTCCCGGCATCCAGGATCAGGATGCCGTTCTGGGCCGTCTCGAACAATCGCCGGTAGCGGGCCTCGGATGCCCGCATCGCTTCGGCCATTTGGAACTTTTCCCGGTAGAACCGCGCCTGCTTTTGCCGCCAGAACAGGGCCAGGCCAAAGCTCGTGGACACAAGCAGGACGCCAACCATCGCCACCGTCAACCACCAATGCCGCCTCACCGGCGCGTACACCTCGGCTTGGTCCATGCGCGCCACCAGGAACCACGGGGAATCCGGGACGGCTCGCACCGCCGCGATAACCGGTATGCCCCGGTAGTCAGGTCCTTCCACAATCCCTTCCTGCCCCGAGACCGCCTTCACACAGGGCAAGTCATTGCCCTTTTTTAGCGCAAATCGCAGTTTAAGAGCGGCGTCCTTCTTAAAGCGAAGTTCATTCAGGAAAAGCACATCATCTTTGTCCCGCCGGACCAGCAAAGTCTCGGCGCTGCTGCTGGGTGTTGGCCAGCGCTGGATGAAGGGGTAGAGGTAGACGCCGGGATCGATCTGCAGAACCAGCTCGCCCAGCGGCCCCCTGGCATCATGGGTGTCGAAGATCGGCACCAGAATGGACAGGCGAACCGGGCCCTCGGGCGTGTCGCGATGGAAATCACTAAACGACACCTTTCCCGATCGCAGGGATTCGCAGGCATCTGACGCCAGGGTGGAAGGCAGCGGTTCCGGCGTGTCAGGAACGGCCATCCGCGGGGCGCCTTGGGCATCGAGCAGCAGGATACGGTCGTATTGGTGCGCCGTCTGAATCTGGCCCAGCCACTGTCGCAGTTGCTTCCTCGCCCCCGCATCTCCGGTGCTGTCCAGGTGGCTGACCAGTGTGGAGAAGGCGTCGTTATTGAACAGGACGGACGCATCCCCCATGCGCTCTCGCCTCCAGTTTGCCAGATCAGCCACCTTCAGATCCGCAATGACCGAAAGCTGTGACTCCGCCGCGGCGCGGTAGTGCTGCTGGTAGTTTCGGTTGTAAAGCCAACCGATGGCAACGATGGCCGCCGCCAAAACCATGAAGGCAGACCCCAGCACACACGGAATAGACCGTGATGGTCGACTGCCGTCGGTTCTTCGCGACATCATGACCTTTCAAAAGCTCTTGCGGCCCACAGCGGTCGGCGGGCTCCGATGGAAGTGTACTTGCACCCTAACCGCTTCACCCGCACTGGTCAATCTTAAATTGACTCCCGGAATTACAGAACTTTTGTAACCAAAGCCAGTCCAAAGCATCAGTAATTATAGCTATCATACGCTATTATCAGGAGCTAGCATGCGCCGTCTTTGCATCGCCTTGTTGGCCATCTGCATATTCGCCATCTTTTCCCCAGCCCAGGACAGCACGCTCCGCCCGCCTCCCCCGGCAACACAACACGCTCCTTCCCTAATCGCCGAGGACCAGAACGCCCACACATCCCTGGCCCTGGCCAAGGCGGACATACGCGTGAATATCACCGGTTACAGCGCCGAAACCACCATGACGCTCACCTTCAAAAACGACACTCCCCGGGCTCTGGAAGGTGAACTGGAGTTCCCGCTGCCGGAAGACGCCGTCATCAGCGGTTATGGCCTGGACGTCAATGGGCAGATGGTCGATGGCGTGCCCGTAGCCAGGGAAAAGGCACGCATCGCCTACGAAAAGGAAAGCCGCCAGCGCGTCGATCCGGGACTGGTCGAGCAAACCGTCGGTAATAACTTCCGCACCCGGGTATATCCCATCCCGGCCAACGGTTCGCGGACCATCAAGGTGCAATATATTTCCGATCTCCTCGAGACGCCCGCCGGCGCGACCTGCGTGCTTCCCCTTGACTGGGACCAGAAAGTGGGCCAGTGCACTATCCGCCTGGAGGTCGCCACCGGCGCCGCCCAACCGATCGTTGCCGGCAGCGCCAAGGGCCTGAATCTCGAGTTTAAGAAGTGGGAGAATCGCTTCGTGGCCGAGCAAAGCCTGGCCGACGTAATCCTCGACGGCAACCTGGCCATCGCCGTGCCGGACGTCCCCCGCCAAAGCGTGCTCGTGGAAAAACACGCCGGCAATACCATGCGCTTTGACGACCTGCTCCGGGGCCATACCTCCGGGACCGGGGCCGCCGAGGCGGACTCGACACGCTATTACTTCACCATCTACGATCATCCCGATATGCGGTTCAATCACCGTGCCGAGGCAGCCAGGGCCAGGCATATTGGCATCCTCTGGGATGCCGGGCTGACGCGTGGGGAATCCGCCAAGACCCGCGAGTTTAAGCTTCTGGAGAAAACTCTGGCCGGTCTCGACCCGGCGGCGGCGGTGGACATCATCGTCTTCCGCAACGTCCCCCAAACCGCCCAAGTATTCCCCGCCGCCGACGGGGCCGAACCCATCCTCAAGTACCTCCGCGAGTTGGTTTACGATGGAGCGACGAATCTCAGCCTCCTGGAAATCAGCCGTGGGGCGGTCGAAGAATCACGCCAATCCCTGGCCCCGTCAACCTACGATTACTGGCTGCTGTTCAGCGACGGCCTGGCCGCCCTGGGCGCCGATAGCCCCAGGGTACTGGAAGCCCCGGTCTATGTCGTTAGCAACGAGGCCCGCGCCAACCATGCCTTGCTCCGCCGTATCGCCGCCAACAGCGGCGGACGCTACCTGAACCTTCAATCCATGACCGACGAACAGGCGGCATCGGCGATCGGCCCGTCGGCTTTTTCCCTGCTCGCCATCGACGCACCGCCGGGGGCGTTGCAAGAGGTTTTCCCCAAACCGGGCACGCCGGTTGACGGCCGCGTCACCGTCAGCGGACTGCTCAAGGTCCCCAGCGCCCGGATCACCCTCAAGTACGGCGTCAATGGCACGGTAATGACCCAAAGCGAGTTTACCCTGACGCGCGATGGAGCCCTTGAGACTCCGGACCTGGGACTGGTCTGCCGAGCCTGGGCGCAACAGAAAGTGGCCGATCTGTCGGCCGATGCGCAAGCCAATGCCGATGCCCTGGAAACCCTGGGCCGGGAATTCAATTTGGTGACGCCCAATACTTCGCTACTGGTGCTGGAAACAGTTGACCAATACCTGGCCCACCGGATCGTTCCGCCCCGCAGCCGAGGCGAAGTGTACGCCCAGTTCATGACCAGAATCGAAACCCAGAAAGCGCAGATCGAAAAAACCCGCGAAGAACGCCTCACCCAGGTGGTCGCATTGTGGAACGGGCGCGCGCAGTGGTGGGATCAGAAATTCGAATACGTGAAGAACTTCAAATATGCCCAACTGTCAGAACCTGTGGTTACGGGCGGAGCGAGAGGAGCGGCTGGCGGCTCAGACCGGCAGCTGGCCGAAACGCCGGCCCGGGAGGGCCATGACCAGGCAAGCCCAGTTCCGGCGCCGACTGTGGCTGCGCCAGCCGAACACGGGCGCAACATGGCCGACGCTTCGGTCCGCCACCTGCAGGTTGGCAACAACCCCGGCGCCGCCAGCGACGCCGACGACAACGCCGCAGTGGGCAACCGTGTACTATCCGGCCTCACTGCAGGCGCTGTACTTGAGGATATTCCTGGCAAAGATGAAACCTCAGGCCCGGCAATCACTATCAAGCCTTGGGATCCGGCGGTGCCCTACCTGAGGCCCATGCGCGAAGCCGGACCACAAGGAGCCTACGCCGTATTCCTTAAACAGAGGCCGCAATACGCCAGCAGTCCAGGATTCTATCTGGACTGCGCCGATTATCTCTTGCGCAACGGCCAGAAGGACATGGGTTTGCGCGTCCTGGGCGACGTGGCGGCGTTGAAACTTGAAAACGCCCAACTCCTGCGCGTCGCCGCCGGCAGGTTTGCCCAGGAGGGCGAACGGGAGATGGCCATAGAGATCTACCAAAAGGTCCTCAAGCTTCGTCCCGAAGAGCCCCAAAGCTCCCGCGATCTGGCCCTGGCCTTGGCCGACCGGGCGGATGCGGCGCTGCTTGGCGCTCCGTCCCACGATCCGCTGGTCATCGCCAAAGCCCAGGCCGATTACCAACGGGCGTTGGACCTGCTCACCATGGTAATCATGGGCCAGTGGGACAATCGCTTCCCGGAGATTCAGGTTCCGGTGCTCATGGAGGCCAACCGCATCATCGCCATCGTCAGCCATCTGCCCGGCGCCGACCAACTCACCTTCCACAACCCACTGGACGGGCGCCTGGTGAAGTTGTTGGATCTGGACGTGCGCATCGTATTGGACTGGGACGCCGACCTGACGGATGTGGACCTCTGGGTGATCGAGCCCAGCGGCGAGAAATGCGTCTACAACCACAACCGCACCACCATCGGCGGCCTGCTCAGCCACGACATCACCCAGGGCTACGGCCCCGAAGAATACTGCCTCCGCCAAGCCATGCCCGGCCAATACAAGATCCAGGCCAACTATTTCGGCTCCCAGCAGCTTTCCCTGGCCGGCCCGGTGACCGTGCGCGCCACCGTCATCACCCATTTTGGCCGCCCCGACGAACAGCACCAAACCCTCACCCTGCGCCTCGACAAACAAAAGGATGTCGTGGACGTCGGATCCATCGTCCTCAACTCAGATGTTGCAACGTTTCTAAAACAACAGGCACCGACCTCTCCCAGTTTTCAGGAACCTCTTCGCTGATCATCATGCAATACCGGGAAGGCCCGGCGTCCGCAGCCATCTGCCGGATTTTTCGCGCCAACGCTTCCTCTGGCTCGCCATACCATTCCAGGTTGGGATGCATCCAGAGAAATTTGTCCGGCCACAGCGCCCGCGCTTGGGCTATGGTCATGTCTCCTTCCGGCGCTTGGGTCAGAGAATCGATCCCATCGAAAGACAGGGCCCGGATATCTTCGGCGATTATTTTCAATTTGCCGTCGTAATGCACCTGGATTTTTCTGCCGCTTCCGGCGCATTTGCCGAGTATCTTCCGATAAAAAGGAACCAGGTGCCTCCGGTACAGCGCCGGCCCCATGGCATCAATGCTTAAATTTTCCCAGAGCTTGATTTGCGTCGCTTCCGTTTGCAAGGCGCACGCCAATTCCTGCAATTTGAGAGCGTTCATCAAATCGATGAGGGCCATCAAATCGGGATTCTCCACCGCCAAATCCATAGCGAACTTTTCCAGGCCGGCATAGTCGATTTGGACTTTCTGCAGCGGCGAACGGTCCACTTGCCCCACCGTGATACCATTTTCTCCCACTTTTATTTCCGCAGCACGGAAATAATCGTTGGTCGGCGCATAACGACTATCGCTCAACGCGCGGGTTATGATCCGGTAATCTTCGTCGGTTTTGGCGAGATACTCCATGCGCCATTCGCCCAGATACCACTCGTGAAGCTCGCCGATTTCCGTCTTCCATGTGACATCCCGACGAACTTTCCCATCCTGTAGCCTTTTTCTCTCGACGATTTCCAGGTGCGGGCGTTCACACGCCACCAGATCCGCATGCATGATCTGGCCAAGCCCCTGATCGAACAAACTCTGCCAGTCAATGTTTCTGTTTTTTACAAACCAATCGTAAACGAAATACCCGGGTTGGCGGATCGTTTCTCCGACCAGCGCTCTTGCCAATCTTTCCCGATTAGTCATAGCACTCCCATCCGCATGCTCGAACCCGCCAAGGCCCGCCAGGCGCGCGGACGCAAGGCCAGATGCCAATGCTCGGGCATCAGGCCCTGGCACGGCAGATCCACCCGGTAGCGCCCGCTACCCTTTGCCTTCCCTGAACCGCCGGTCACAAGAGTTTTTCGGCGATCTGCACGGCGTTGCTGGCAGCGCCTTTGCGGACCTGATCGCCACTGACGAAGAGGTCGATGCCACGGCCATCGTCGCGGCTGATGTCCTGGCGAATGCGGCCGGCGAAGACCAAGTCCTGGCCACTGGCCTCCAGGGGCATAGGGAAATAGTTCTTCTGGCGGTCGTCAACCACGCGCACGCCGGGGGCGTGGGAGAGAATCTCCATCACCTGGGCGGCAGTGATGGGACGCTCGAACTCGAGGTTGATGGATTCGCTGTGGGCCCGGGGAATGGGAACGCGAACGCAAGTGGCGCTGACCATGATGCGGGGATCGCCGAAAATCTTGCGGGTCTCATTGACCATCTTGTTCTCTTCCTCGTTGTAGCCGTTGTCGGCGACCTTGCTGTTATGAGAAAAGAGGTTGTTGACGATCTGGTGGGGAAAGAGATTGCGGGCAATGGGCTGGCCGGCAGCGTGGGCCTTGATCTGCTGTTCGAGTTCCCACAGGCCCTGGGCACCGGCGCCGCTGACGGCCTGGTAGGTGCTGACGATGATGCGTTTGATGCGATTGGCCTTGTAAAGCGGCCAGACGGGGACGTTCATGATGATCGTCGAACAGTTGGGATTGGCGATGATGCCGTTGTGGCGGTGGATCTGCTCGGGATTGACCTCGGGCACGACCAGGGGAACGCCCTCCTTCATGCGGAAGGCGCTGGTATTGTCCACGACCACGGCCCCGGCGGCGACGGCGGCGGGAGCAAACTCGCGGCTGATGGAACCGCCGGCGGAGAAAAAGGCGATTTTAATGCCCTGGAAACTGTCTTTGGTCAGTTCCTCGACGATGTGCTCGGTGCCGGCGAACTGGATCTTCTTGCCGGCGCTGCGGGCGCTGGCCAGCATCCTGATGGCGCCAATGGGGAAGCTGCGCTCGGCCAGGACGTTAAGAAATTCCTGTCCCACGGCGCCGGTGACGCCGACGATTGCCACATTCACGGACATAAACTGGACTCCTTGCAGGTCGATAAAAAGAAAAACCACAGAACGCCGCATTGCACACCAGGATCAACCCACGGACGGCGGCAAAGCGGAATCTCTCCGCTTCACTTACCGGTCGTCTTCTGGGTCGTTGTCGTGTACAACATAGGTCGCGCTATGGTCAATATCACATTCGCTTACAAACAGTGGTTGGGCGTCAAAACACCCAAGTCAGCAGGCTTATTTTGCGCGATTTTTCCGGCCAATGCAAGACCCAAAAAATACCGCAACCCCTGGCCATCTATCCGGCCGAAGCAGTCGCGACCGGGCGGGCATACAGCCGCCTGGCCATCCGCATCCCCATAGACGCCAGCACGACGGCGCCGAGGGCGGGGAGAAACACGGCCGCCATCATCAGCAGCGAGGCTTCGATCATGGGATCATAACGGGCCATGTGAACCCAGGTCATGAGCGTGGGGGTGAGCACCTGGGGATTTTGCGGCATCAAAAGCACGGTGGCGGGCACTTCGGTGAGCGACAGCGCCCCCACCATAAGGGCCGCGGCCAGCAGCGTGGGCCAGGCCAGGGGCCAAATGACCCCGCGGGCGGCGCCCATGGCCGTAGCCCCATCAAGGGCGGCCATCTCCCGCAGTTGCCGCCATGGCCGCGACCAGGTGGCCAGGCCCGCGGCGACGGCCAGCCAGCCGAAACGGCCCACGTAACAGGCCACGGGCACGGCTGACATATCGTAGGCCCAGGCCAGACCAGGACGGTTGTAGATGCGAATGAGGGCGATGGCCAAAAGCTGCCCGCCGACGAGGAAACTCGCCCCCGACACGGCCAGCATCCCGGGAACCCAGCGGGCAGCGGCGAACAGGGCGGCAACCAGAGCCACGGCGGCTGCCTCGCCGGCCACGAACATGGCCCCCTGCACCTGCGGGCCAAACTCGCCCCAGATACGCTGCGGCGAGAGGCCCACGCGCAGGGAGGCAAGCAACGCCGCCACGGGCAGGCCAATGTTCAGCAGCAGCAGGAAAAGCGTGGCGGCCACGGTCCACGGGGAAACATCCAACACGGCCGGCCAATCGCCGATGGCCAGCGACTCGGCGGCGCCCATGCGGGTGGCTCCCCAGGTGGCCACCACGGCCAGCAACACGGTGATCGCCAGCAGCGGAGCCGCGGTGGCCACAGCGGCGGCGGCGCGCGCCGGCTGGTCGGAGGCACGCAAACCCGTTCCCCCGGCCACGGGCCCGGCAATCGAGTTGTCGGCGGAACTGAGCGAGCCGGTGTCGAACACCATGCGCACCTCGGTGGCGACCACGCTGATTCCCGTCGGCTCATACACGGCGAATTCCTGGGTGGCCAGAATGGTGACGATGGCCATGGAGGCAATAATAGGGCCGACGAGCTGGCGGAGGGTTATCCTCCGCAGAGCGCCGTCGAGAACGGCTTGCTGCTGCAGACCGATGTCCATGCGGCGCAGGGAAGCGCCGATCAGCACCGCCGGCACCGCCCAAAGCCAGGTTCCCAGCGACCAGCAGCAACGCAAGGTATCAGCCGGCCCGTTGGGACGGAACAAAATGCCCAGCGGGCGCAGGCTGGGGCGAATGATGCGCACGAGTTGAGCCCAGCCATAGGCATAGGACAGACTGGGCAGCAGCAGCGCCGCCGGCAGGGCGATCCACAGCACCCGCGCCAGCAGGCCACGGCCGCGGCCCAGCACAAAGGCGGCGGGCAACCCCATCGCGGTGGCGATCATGGCGGCGGCGGCATTGTAGCCCAGGGTGCGCGCCAGCAACCCGGTACGGAAGGCAGTCAGAGAGAATTCATGGCGCACCGCGGGATTGGCCGCGACGACCGCCACCATCCAGGTCAGTGGCAGGACGCTGCAAACAAAGACGATGGCCACGGCGGGAGCGGCGGCGAGAAAGGAAGACCAATAAGAGCGACGCAAGAGACTTCCCTTTCAGCGGCGGACCGCCCGCGGCGGCAGGAACCGGCCCGGCCGCGCCAGTCCAGGAAACATTATTCGCCCGCACTGCGCCGCCACCGCCGCGGGGGGCGTCGCGCCGCCGTCACTGGGGCTGCCGTCCCTCGAGGATGGCGGTCGCCTCGCGTTGGGCGCGGGCAAAAATCAGGGCGGCGGCCCGATAATCAACCTGCATGGCCTTGATGGTATCACCCTGGCCGCGTACACTCCAGCGGGCGAACTTCATGTTGATCAGGCTCTGCTCGGTCTGCCGGCTGACCAGAAAGTCGATCAATTTTCTGGCCTTCTCCGGGTGTTTGGCGCCGCGGATAAGGGCGACAGTGGTGGGCATGGCCAACGTGCCCTGGCCTTGCTGGTCGGGCACGACCATGGAAAGTTTGCCGCCGTTGGCGGCGGCGTTGGCCACATCGTCGCTGTCGGTGAGGCCCAGGCTGTAGACACCAGCACCGACCTGATCGGCCACCTCGGCATTTCCGCCCAGCAGGGCTACGTCATTATCGTGCAACTGGCGGCAAAAAGCCCGGGCCTTCTCCGGGCCCCAGAGCACGTATAGAGCCGCCAGATGGGCGCCGGTGGCGCCGGCGGTCGGCCGGCTTATGGCCACCTTGCCCTTGAGCCGCGGATCAGCCATATCGGCAAGGCCGGTGATGGGGAAAGGCCCGGCCCCAGCCGTCACCGCCAGCACCCGGGCCCGCAGGCCCACCCCGGTCCAATAGCCATCGGCGTCCTTGAACTGCCCGGGGGTATCCGCCGCGCTGGAAGGCTGATAACGGTCCAGAATGCCTTCATCGGCTAGGCGAACCGAAAGGAACGCCTCGCTGCCCCACCAGACATCGGCCCGCGGGTGGTCGCGTTCGGCCTCCAGTTTGCCGGCCAGCCCCACCGACTTGCTGGACTCGATATCGTACCGCGGGGCCACGTGCAGGCCGGTTTGTTTTTCGAATTGGGCGAATATCTGACTGGCATAGGGTTCGTCCACGCCACAATAGACAATGATTTCCTCGGCGGCAGGCTTGGCGCGGCAGCCACCTGGGGCCGCGGCAAGCAGGCAGCACATGAGCAGCCCGGCGGCGCACCCAGCGAGACTTGTGCATATCGACATGACTACTCCTGATATAATCTCACGGGCCCACAGGCGAATGCGGATGAAGATGGCGCAGGATATGGGGTCTTTCCAGGCCGTGGGCGGCCATGAGCGCCTCGTCGTTAAGCACAGCGTTCATGGGGCCATCGGCCACGATTACACCCTGGCTCAAGACCATGACCCGGGAACAAAGGTCGGCAACCAGTTCCAAATCATGCGTGGCAATAAGTTGGGTGAGGGCAATGCCCCGCAGAAACGCCATTAGCTCGCGCCGGCCGCGGGGATCGAGGCTGCTGGTCGGTTCGTCCAGGGCCAGGATGGACGGCCGGCACGCCAGCACGCCGGCCAGACATACGCGGCGTTTCTCGCCGCTGCTGAGGTGATGCGTCAAGCGGGCCTCAAAGCCGCTCAAGGCAACCTGGGCCAGGGCCTGAGTGACGCGGGTCCGCACCTGGGCATCGTCCAGCCCCAACTGTTGGGGGCCAAAGGCCACATCCTCGTAAACCGTCGGACAGAAGAGCTGGTCGTTGGCATCCTGGAACAGCAGGCCCACGCGGCGGCGAATCTCCGGCAGGTGCGGCGACTGGACCGCCAAGCCATCGACGCGCACCGACGGGCAATGGCCGGGATGGTCCGGCAGCAGGCCATTGAGGTGCAGAAGCAGCGTGCTCTTGCCGGCTCCGTTGGGGCCGATCAAGCCGACGCGTTCGCCGGCGGCCAGAGAGAAGCTGATGCCGCCAAGGGCCGGAGCGCCATCGGGATAGGAATAATGCAGATCGCGGATTTCCAGGGCGGGGATCATTGCCACCCCCGGGCGCACATGGCGGAGTAGATGCGTCCGGCTCGTTCGCTGGCGCGGATGAACAGGTGGCCGATGACGCCGGCGCTGGCCCGCCAGGCCAACCAGCGCCGGGCCGCAAAGGTGCGGCTGGCCCGCGCTCGCCGCATGCGGCCGGTTTCATCCACCAGCACGAACAGGTAGCGATACATCAGGGCCAGGGTGGTGAGCATCAGGGCAGGCAGATGCCAGCGGCGCAGCACGCGCAGGAGATCGGCAAATGGGGTGGTATTGGCCAGAAGCAGCATAGTCAGCAGGCACAGGCTGCACCTGGCGGTCAGCAGGAGAAAGATTCGCCACCCCCCGGGCTCCAGCAGAGTCAGCAGCGCCGCTCCCAACACGAAGGGTTCAAGCCACAGCATCCGCCGCAGGATGAATCGCCAGGGAAGGCGGCTAAGGACCAAAACCATAAGCAGCAGCACCGCCACCGCGGCAAGCACGATGGCCCGGGATGGCGGCAGGGCCACGGTCAGCACCACCAAAGCCAGGGCCAGCACCAGTTTACCGGCGGCATCAAGGCGGTGCATGGGGCTTTCCAGGCGGCTGTAGCGATCCAGAAAATCGGCGTGCATCATCCTGCCTTATGGCGACGAAGCCGCCGCGTCCACCAGCGGTTCGACGTCGCTCTTGCAAAACAGCGCCCGGGTCAACATCCAAGCCAGGCCGAACACGATCACAGTTCCCGCCGCACCGGCAATGCCCGTGGCGACGCCTTCGGAACTAATACCCGGCATCTTGTAGTCACAAATCGGCGCCGGCAGGGCGCGGGTGGGAGACTCCCGGTGTTTGAAGCCCAGGACGGCGGCGGTTTTGTCCAATCCATCGGGCCACGGACAGGCGAAAGGAGCCACGAACAAAGCCAGTCCCAGGCTGATAAGCAGGCCGAAGATCAGCAGCGTGCCGGCCTTTTCCCCTCCCAGGCGGGACGAGGCATAGTCCAGAGATGACGGGGCCATGACCTCCATGCCCCGTCTCTGGGGCCCGGCCAGGCCCAGCAGATCAGGACGCACTTTGGCGATGGCCAGCAGCACCAATACGGTGATGATGGATTCGCCAACCCCGATCAACACGTGAACGCCAACCATAGCCGGAAAAGCCCGCGACCAGGCGATAGTGCCGGAAGCAGCCAGTTCCCCGGCACAGGCGATCGCCGCCAGGACAGTACTGCCCCAGGCAGCGAGACCGGCGGCCAGCACAAGACCCAATGTCCCGCCGGCAGCGCGGCGGAAAAGATGGAAGATCGCCCAGCCACCCGCCCCGCCAATCAGCGCCATGTTGAAGATATTGCCGCCCAGGGCCGTGATGCCGCCATCGGCGAACAGAAAGCACTGCACGATCAGCACCGCCGAAATGGCGATGACCGCGGCGCTGGGGCCCAGCAGAACCGCCGCCAGCACGCCGCCGATCAGGTGCCCACTGGTTCCCCCGGCCACCGGGAAGTTAAGCATCTGCGCCGCGAAGACGAAGGCCGCCGACAGGCCCAGCAGAGGCACGCGCCGCGCCGGCAGGCGCAGACGGGCGTGGCGCAGGGCCGCTCCCAAACCAACAACCGCCAGAGCGCCGGTTGCCAAGGCCACCTTGGCATCGAAAAATCCATCGGGAATATGCATGATTGTTCCTTATCCCACCAAATCTTTTCCGGTGGTGGTAATCGTCAGTTTGCCATGCTTGACGCCCTTAGCTCCGATCAGGGCATCGGCCATCTTCCGGACCTCCGATGCCCGGCCGCGCAACACCAGCACCTCCAGACAGTTGTGATGGTCGAGGTGAACATGCAGCGTGGAGATGATGGCGTGGTGATGGTCGTGCTGGATGGCGGTCAGCAGTTCCTGCAAGCGCGGCTTGTGATGGTCATAGACCAGGGTGATGGTGCCGGCGATCTCCCGGTCGCCCAACTGCTGGCGATGCTCCACCAGCCAGGCGCGGACCATATCCGCGATGAGCAGGGAGCGATTGTTATAGCCCTTCTCCCGGGCCATGCCATCGAGGTCTTCCAAAAGACCGTGCGGCAGGGAGACGGTGAAGCGGCCGGCGCCTGTGGATTGCATCTTAGCCATAGTATGACGATCCATGAAAATCATAATACTGGCCGGCGTGATGTCAAGATGGACGCCCCGCGGGACGATCGGTCCGCGCTTCGCCGGGAGCGGCCTTTGCACCATGGGCCCCAAAGCCATAGCGATCCCCTCGGCGTCAGGCATGGCCGCCCCACCGATCACCAGCCGGCGGCAGCGAATCAGCGGCGGCGGCGATGACGGCGGTTGATGGGGATTTTGCTGCCCAGTGTGCGGGGAGGCAGGGCCACGGGCTCGACGACCGAACCGGCATCGGGACCGGCGGCGACGTCAGGGGGCGGGGTTCCCGGTGCGCTTCCGTAAGCGCGCAGGAAACGGCTGACAACCGGCTTGGAGGGCTCGAACGCAGTGGGCAGGACATCAAGCCAGTCGGCCGGCGGCGGCGATGGCTCAAAACCCTCCACCAACGCCTGCGGGATCACCATGTTGATCAGGGCCTCGACCTTGCTCAGCTCATCGCCCTGCTGCCCAGTGACGAAAGTGAAGGCCTTGCCGGCGGCGCCCATGCGGGCGGTGCGGCCTACGCGATGGACATAAACTTCGGGATCCTCGGGGATATCGAAGTTGATAATGTGGCTGATGTCCGCCACGTCGATGCCACGGCTGGCCAGATCGGTGGCCACGAGAACGTCAAACTTGCCGCCGCGGAAGCCGCTCATAACCCGTTCACGCTTGGATTGAATAAGGTCGCCGTGAATTTCTCGGCATTCGATGCCATCGGCGTGCAGCTTGCGAGCCAGCTTCTGGGCCCCGTGCTTGGTCCGGCAGAAACAGATGGCCAGATCGGGGTTCTCACGCAGCAGTAACATCCGCAGCAGACGGTACTTATCCCACGGCTGGGCCGACAGGTAATACTGCTCGACCTCGGCCACGGTGGGTTTGTCATCGGAACCGATGGTAAAAAGCTTCTGCACCGGCTCGCGCATGAAACGGCGGGCGAGTTTTTCGATCTCGGACGAAATCGTCGCCGAGACGAACATCGTCTGGTGGTGGCGATCGTCGCCGGAAGCCATGGGGGCTTGGGGTGCCGACTGGCCTTCGGCGGGCGGAGCATCGGCAGGCGGAGCGTCGACCTCGGAGTTCTCGCGGGAATACTTCACACCCTTGATGCGGGTAAGGATGTTGCGGATATCGTCGCGGAAGCCGATATCCAGCATACGATCGACCTCGTCGAGCACAGCGAAGCGTATGTTGGCGAAATTTATGATGCGCCGGTCCAGCAGGTCCATGACCCGGCCGGGGGTGCCGACGACGATTTCTGGGTTGCGGTGGAGGGTTTTGAGCTGGATGGTGATCTTCTGGCCGCCGTAGACGGGAACGGAGCGGATGGGCGTGTACTGGCCCAGGCGCTGGATCTCGGCGTCGACCTGCACGGCCAGTTCGCGCGTGGGAACCAAAATAATTGCCTGGGTGGCCAGTCCCCGCTGACAGAGTTGGAGCATGGGAATAGCAAAAGCGGCGGTCTTGCCAGTACCGGTGCGGGCTTGACCCAGGATGTCATGGCCGGCCAGGGCCGAAGGAATGACCAGGGTCTGAATCTCGCTGGGGGTAATGAATTTAAGTTCGCCAAGAGCTCGGAGAATGGACGGACGGACACCCAGTGCGGCAAACGCCTCAGGCTGGGCAGCATGTTCAACTTTGTCACTCAAACAAAAGCCTCGATTCGGTTAAGCTTGGAGATTCTAGCCATAGATGGGCCAAACGCAAAAGTCGACGACGGCACCCACGGCCTGATGAATCACGCTCAAGGCTAATCTCTGCCCACGACGCCACCAAACTTGCAAAACCGGGACTAGTCTTTCGTTGCCCCGTTGCGGCATCAGGCATACGCGCCGGGCGTGAAATATCGCCTCTTCCCAGCGGGGCATACCGCGCACTCCCTTTGCGAGAAGGTTGTTGGTATAAGATCATCATGAAAGTCGCCATCCTTGGATTGAGCCAGTCGGGCAAGAGCACATTACTGTCGGCCATCAGCGGCAAGCCGCCGGGGTCCCATCCGGCCAACCAGATCAATCTGATGGCGGTGCCCGTCCCCGATGAACGCCTGGACTGGGCCACCGACCTTTACAAGCCGCAAAAGACCGTGCATGCCATGATCGACTCCATAGACGTGCCGGGATTTGATTTCACCGACCACTCCGGACGGGCGGGGGTAAAACGGCTTATCGACCAGGTGCGGGCCGTGGACATGTATGTGCTGGTGGTTCGGGCATTTAAGAGCGACTCGGTCCCCCCTTACCGCGACAGCGTGGACCCCCGTCGCGACGTGTCAGAGTTGCTCAGCGAGTTTCTTCTGGCCGACCTGGAAATGGTCACCACGCGCATCGACAAGCTGAAAGTCGCCGTCAGCAAACCCAGCAAGACGCAGGCCCACGACAAGGAAGAGCTTCTTCTCACGGAAAAATTGGCAGCGGCCCTGGAACAGAACAAGCCGGTGCGCGCCGTGCCTCACAACGAAAACGAAACAGAAATGAGCACCGCCTTGGGATTGCTGACCATGAAACCGATCATGGTGGTGATCAACACCGGCGAGGATGAGATGGACAAGGCCTTCGACATGACCGGAGTGGTGGATGCCTCGGTGCCGGTGGTGACGCTGTGCGCCAAGGTGGAGCAGGAGCTGAGCACGCTGGACGCCCCCAGTCGCAAGGAATTCATGGCCGATCTGGGCATCACCCAGACCGCCGCCCACCGATTCGTCAACAGTTGTTATACGGCGATGGGCCTGATCAGTTTCCTGACGGTCGGCCCCGACGAGGTGCGAGCCTGGCCCATCCGCAAAGGCCTGCCGGCGGTCGAAGCGGCCGGCAAAGTCCACAGCGACATCAAACGCGGATTTATCCGCGCCGAGACCATTGCCTACGCGGATTTGCACACTCTGGGCAGCGAAAAGGCGGTGAAAGCCGCCGGGAAGATGCGCCTGGAAGGCAAGACCTACATCGTGCAGGATGGGGATATCATCAATTTCCGATTTAACGTGTGATGCTGGAGTGACAAGCTATGGGCATTACCATACTGCAAGACCGCATCGCCGACTTCTGCCGCCGTTGGCAAGTGCGGGAACTGTCGCTTTTTGGCTCCGTCCTTCGCCCCGATTTTCGGCCGGACAGCGATGTGGATGTATTGGTCGATTTCGTACCTTCGTCACATCCCACCCTGCTGGATCTTGGTCACACGCAAGCGGAACTGGAAAAGATATTTTGCCGTCGCGTGGACTTGCTCACCTGCCCAGGCGTCGAGTCCAGCGCCAATTCGTATCGCCGGGGAAGCATCCTCTCCAGTTCGCAGGTGGTCTATGCGGGATGAGCGCGCATATTTGTTCGATGTAGTCCAATCGGCAAGCAGCATGGTAAGAAGTTATGTGGCCGGCAAGACATTCAATCAGTTTGGCGCAGACACGCAACTTCAGGATGCCGTGATCCGCCGGCTCGCAATCATTGGTGAAGCGGTCGAACGTATCTCTGACGGCACACGCGGGAAACTGCCCCTGCTTCCCTGGGATGACATGGCGCGCATGCGCAACATTCTTGTGCATGCCTATTTCAGTATTGACCTCAAGATTGTTTGGAATACCGTCACCACCGATCTCCAACCTCTCATCAATGCCGTAAACGAGCTTCTGGCTACGCGGTCCGGCGAGGCGAGGGCATGATCCTCGCCCACCTCGCTCCGATTACGGCCACTGGTTGGTCCCTGCTTATCATGGCCGCCCTGGTTATTGGGGTTTCCAAGACCGGGTTTCCCGGGGTGGGCATTCTGGCCATTCCCCTGGCGGCGATGGTCTTCGGAGCCAAGCCTTCTACCGGGATCATCCTGCCCATGCTGTTGCTGGGCGATGTCATGGCCGTTGGTTTTTACCGTCGTCATGCGGTGTGGAAATACCTGGTTAAATTGATGCCCTGCGCCATGGCGGGCATCGTCATCGGCCACCGCCTGCTGGGAAAGATCACCGATGCCCAGCTCAAACCGGGCATCGGGCTGGTCATACTTTTGATGCTGCTGCTGAGCTACCTGCGCAACCGGCACATCAAGAAGACCGGCGATCTGAGCATACCCGATGGCTGGTGGTTCGCTGCGACCATGGGCGTGATAGCCGGCCTGACCACGATGATGGCCAATGCCGCCGGGCCGATCATGATCATCTACCTGCTGGCCATGCGCCTACCCAAGGACGCATTCCTGGGAACCGGAGCCTGGTATTACCTGATCCTCAACGCCTTCAAGATACCCTTCAGCATGAACCTGGGACTGGTCACCCATCAGACTCTGCTGCTTAATGCCAGTCTGGCGCCGGTTATCATCTGCGGGGCCCTGGCGGGATTCGCCCTGGCCAAAGTCGTGTCCGAGACATGGTTTACGCGGGTGGTGCAATTTCTAGCCGCCGCCGCCGCCCTGCAGTTGGTCCTGGCCGGCCTGCGCCACCCCTGACATACCTCACGCCGGGATCGCAATATTTTAGTCCCCGATGGCATGCCATGCATGCCCCTTCCAATACACCGATTCACTTTGCTATAGCAAACAAGTGTACATACAATTTTTTTAGGTAAATCAACCTTTATTACTTGACACGTCTGGCAGCCGCATCTATATTCACTTTGCATTGCAAAGTTAATATTTGACACTCGGAGTCCTTTATGAAGCATTGGTTCAAAGCTCTGGACAAGATTCTTCGCGGCGAGGCGACGCGCCTCCAGGAACTGCAACACGGACCGATCGACATACCGGTGATTGGGTTGTCGACGCTGATTGCCCTTCTGGCCATCTTCTATGGCGCCTGCATGGGCTGCTTTGCCATCATCGCCGGCTGGGGCACCGGCAGCGCCGTGGGCTACCAGCAAACCCTGGCCAGCATGGCCAAAGTCCCCATGCTTTTCTTCCTGACTCTGCTGGTAACTTTCCCGAGCCTCTACGTCTTTAACGCCCTGGTCGGCTCGCGGCTGAACATGGCGGCGGTGTTGCGCCTCATGCTGGCCACGCTGGCGGTGATGCTCGCCCTGTTGGCGTCGTTCGGGCCGATTGTGGCCTTCTTCGCCATCAGTACCACCAGCCATCCGTTCATGCAGCTCTTGAATACCCTGGTCTTTTCCATCGCTGGCATCCTCGGCATGGTCTTCCTGTTGCGGACCATGCAGCGCCTGACCGCCGCGCAAATATTTTTGGAAGCCTCTGCCCCGACGGTGCCCCCCCCGCCGCTACCGGTCCAGACGGTGGCCTCTGTGGAGAATACCTCCGCCGTTCCCGCCCCCCCGGCCCTGCCGCCACACCTGGGGGCCCTGGACCGTATTCAATATCGCGTCAACAACAGCCAGGTGGTCACCATCTTCCGCATCTGGGCCATGGTCTTCGCCCTGATCGGCGCCCAAATGAGCTGGGTCCTCCGGCCATTCATCGGCCGTCCCGGCGAGGCCTTCGTCTTCTTCAGTCCCCGCACTTCCAATTTCTTCCAAGCCATATTCCACATCACCTTCCAGTTACTGTCCCGACATTAAATCATCCGGCATCCCCGCTGCCTTCTGGCGGTTGAACCATGCCCAACCTGCTCATTCTTGCTGCCGCCGATGATGTGCTCAGAGATACCGCGCCCCAGGCAGCGCCAACCGCCAAGCCCAGGCGCGACTGGTCGCTAAGGCAGTTGCTTCTGATCCTGATCATCTTCGGCTTTCTCTACGGAGCCGTGATGGGCTGCTACGGCGGCGTGGCCGGCGACCGCTGGCGGCAGGTCCTCTACTCGGCGCTCAAGGTGCCCATGCTGCTGCTGGTGACGTTTCTGCTGGGGTTGCCCAGCTTCCGGGTCCTCAACGCCCTCTTCGGCCTTTCCGGAGATTTCCGCCAGGCTCTTGGCGCCCTGATCGCCACCCAGGCCGGCCTGACCATTGTCCTGGCATCGCTGGCCCCGTTCACGGCCCTCTGGTACGCCTCCTTCACTGACTACCGGATCGCCCTCCTGTTCAACGCCGGGATGTTCGCCATCGCCAGTTTCACCGGGCAATGGCAGTTACGACGGCGCTATAAGTCCCTGATCACCCGCAACCCCCGTCATCGCGCCCTCCTGCGCTTGTGGCTGGCCATATATATCTTCGTGGCTATCCAGATGGCCTGGGTCTTGCGCCCATTCCTCGGCAATCCCGACCTGCCGGTAAGCTTCTTCCGCAAAGATTGCTTGGGTAATGCGTATGTGGAAGTAGCCACCATAGTATGGCAGACCATCCATAAGGCTGTAGGTATTTAGCATGTCGCCTACCATCGCCAACGCAAGCACGCCATGCCGCCCATCTGCATCCATCGCCAAACCATACCCAACCTGGCACGCCCGCCACTTCCTCCGCATTGCCCCATATCCACCTTGGGCTCTTCCTGTCCCGCCCCCCGATTCCCGACCTCTGCCCCTGCCTCCTGGTTCGAGTTTTCTGCACGTTCCCTTGACTTCTTCCTCAATACACCGTTAATTATCCCCCCTTGTGAATGGACGGGGCTAAATAGCAGGAGACTTGAACTTGGGCTACAACTGTATTGTCTGCGTCAAGCAGGTCCCCGATACGGCCAATATCACCGGCGATGCCATGAAGGCCGACGGTACGGTCAATCGGGCGGCCCTGCCGGCGGTTTTCAATCCCGATGACCTGCACGCCCTCGAGGCGGCGCTGGATGTTCGCCAACGCTTCGGCGGCGCCGTGACCGCCATCACCATGGGGCCGCCGGCCGCCTGCGAGGCCCTGCGTGAATGCCTCTACCGCGGCGCCGACCGGGCCATCCTCATCAGCGACCGCCGGGCCGCCGCCAGCGACACCCTGGCCACAAGCTATATCCTCTCCATGGCCCTCCGCAAGATCGGCGCTTACGACCTGGTCTTCTGCGGCCGCCAGGCCATCGACGGCGATACCGCCCAGGTCGGACCCCAGCTTGCCGAAAAACTGGCCATCCCCCAGGTGACCTACTTCGAACGACTGGTGGAACTTTCGGAACGAACCATCCGCGTCCGCCGCAACGTCGGCAACGGCTGGGAAATCGTGGAAGCCCGCCTGCCCATCCTGCTGACCGCTCTGGACAGCGCCAATGAACCGCGCCCCGCGGCGGCCAAGAAGGTCATGCGCTTCAAGCGGGCCCGGGGCGGGGCCGAAGTGGCCGGCGAAGTGGCGGCGGCCATGCCCAATGCCACGGCGGCCGAGAAGGAAGCCGAACAGAAAAGCCGCGTCGAGGCCCTCAAAAACGCCGGCCTGTTCATCGAGCAGTGGGATCTGACGGATCTGGCCGCCGATCTCCAGTGGTGCGGAGTCACCGGCTCTCCCACCAAAGTCCATCGCGTGCAGTCGATCGTGCTGACCAAGGAAGGCTATACGGAAATTCCCGCCAGCGAGGAAGGCGTCAAGAAGATGATCCACGAACTGATCATCGATCACACACTGGGCTGAATAATAAAATGATTGAGCCAAATGCAAAAGGTGAGGTCTGGGTATTCGCCGAGCAGGAAGACGAACGCCTGAGCGATACAGCTCTGGAGCTTTGCGGCAAGGCCCGCGAGCTGGCCGACGAGCTGGGCGTTCAGGTAGGCGCGGTGCTGGCCGGCTGGAACGTGCGCGAGCTGTCCTATCGGCTGATCGCCCACGGCGTGGACAATGTCTACTGCGTGCAGGGCACGAAGCTGGAATACTACCGCACCTTGCCCTACGCCAGGCTGATGTGCCGCCTGATCGCCAGGCATAAGCCGCAGATCGTGCTCTACGGGGCCACTCCCCTGGGGCGCGACCTGGCGCCCCGCATCGCCTCGGAGATGCGCGCCGGCCTGACCGCCGACTGCACCGATCTGCAGATCGGCTCCTACACCGACCCGCGCACCAAGACCGAATACCACAAACTATTGCACCAGATTCGCCCGGCCTTCGGCGGCAACATCATCGCCACCATCATTAACTTCGACCGCTGGCCGCAGATGGCCACCGTGCGTGAAGGCGTCATGCGCCTGGGCGAGGGCGACCCCCGCCGCACCGGACGCATCCTCGAAGAGAAGATCGACTTCGACGACTTCGACGAGGCCATCAAGCTCATCGAACGCCACCGCGAACCCCGCAAGGTCAACCTCAAGGGCGCCCGCATCATCGTCGCCGGCGGCGGCGGCGTCGGCTCCAAGGATAATTTCAAACTCATCCACGACCTGGCCGGCGTGCTGGGCGGCGCTGTCGGGGCCAGCCGCGCCGCCGTGGACAGCGGATTTGTCGGCAAGGAACACCAGGTCGGCCAGACCGGAACCACCGTCCGCCCCGCCCTCTACATCGCCTGCGGCATCAGCGGCGCCGTGCAGCACCGCGCCGGTATGGAGGAGTCGGCCAAGATCGTCGCTCTCAACTGGGACAAGGACGCGCCCATCTTCGGCGTCGCCCATTACGGCATCGTCGGGGACCTCAATAAACTTGTACCCATGATGATCAAAGCCCTCCGCCAGCGAAACTAGAACGAGATAGCCATGCCCAATTTTTTCACCGACAACCAAGACATTCAGTTCCTTTTCGGCCAATTAAACCTGGCCGAGTTGGCTAACGTCCAGGAGGACGGCTTCAAGACTCCTCCGCCGGCCCAGGACTTATGCGCGCCGCGCGACGCCGCCGACGCCATCGACAATTACCGGCGCGTGCTGACCATCGTCGGCGACATCGCTGGCAATCATATCGACCCGCGCAGCGAGGCGGTGGACGCTCAGGGCAACCAGCTCAACGAGGATGGAACCGTCACCCTGGGCGATGGCGTGCGCCAGAACCTGGCGGTGCTCGCCCAGGCCGATCTGATGGGCTTTACCCTGCCCCGCAAGTACGGCGGCCTGAACTGCCCCACCCTCGTCTACACCATGGCTAACGAGATCGTCAGCCGCGCCGATGCCTCGCTGATGAACCTTTTCGGACTCCAGGGCATTGCCGAAACTATCCATGCCTTCGCCGATGACGCTTTGCGGCAGGAGTATCTTCCCAAGTTCGCCGCCGGAGCCGTCACCGGGGCCATGGTACTTACCGAGCCGGATGCCGGCTCCGACCTTCAAGCGGTGGCCCTGCGGGCCTGGCAGGATCCCGAGGGCACTTGGCGTTTGAACGGCGTGAAACGCTTCATAACCAACGGTTGCGGCGAAGTCCTGCTGGTGCTGGCCCGCAGCGAAGCCGGCACCACCGATGCCCGGGGCCTGAGCCTGTTCCTGGCGGAGCGCAGCCCGAGGATTCGCGTGCGCCACCTGGAAGAGAAGCTGGGCATCCACGGTTCACCGACCTGTGAACTGGTCTTCGATGATGCCCCCGCCAAACTCATCGGGGAACGCCAGCGCGGACTGGTGCCCTACGTGATAACCCTGATGAATGGCGCCCGCGTGGGCATCGCCGCCCAGTCGCTGGGCATCGCCGAGGCCGCCTTCCGCGTGGCTCGGCGTTATGCCCACACCCGCAAACAGTTCGGCGTATCCATCGAGCAACTGCCGGCGGTGGCCGAACTGGTGACGGATATGAAGATCGCCATCGAGGCCGCGCGGGCTTTGACCTATGAAACCGCGCGGAGTTGCGACCTGGAAAACAACGCCCTGCGCGTGCTGGAATTCAACCCGCCGGCAGATGCCGAGGAAGCCAAGCGGATCAAGAACGTAGCCCGCCTCTGCAAGCGGCTCAATGGCATGTTGACGCCCATGAGCAAATACTATGCTTCGGAGATGTGCGTGCGCGTGGCCAACGACGCCATCCAGGTACTGGGCGGCTCGGGCTACATGAAGGACTATCCGGTTGAGCGCCACCTGCGCGATGCCCGGATCACCACGATTTACGAAGGCACCAGCCAGTTGCAGGTTGTGGCCGCGGTCCGCGGCGTCTGCTCGGGGGCCTTCGAGAAGTGCATCGATGAGTTCGAGCAGGCCCCATGCGCCGATGCATCCCTGTTGTCGCTCAAGGCCAAACTGGCCCAAGGCAAACAGGAGGTGCTCAAGGCCATCGCCTTCGTCAAGGCCCGCGGAGCCGAATACACCGATCTACACGGCCGCCGCCTGGTGGACAGCGCTATCGCGGTTCTGGTCGGCCACCTGTTCGTGCGCCATGCCGCCACCAATCCGCGCAAAGCCGCCGTGGCCGTACGCTTCATCCAGATGCACCTACCGACGATCCGCCGGGATGTCGAGGTCATCTGCAGCGGCGACCGTTCCGCGATGGAACAGTACGCCATCATTGCCGGGCCTGTGCCGGGTAATTAGCGGCCCGGGGCGGAGGTCGGGAGTCGGGGGAAGGGAAAAGGCGAAGAGCGTTTGACTCTGAGACGCTGAGATGCTGAGGGAGAAGAGGAGGGGTAGGGGTTGGAAGAATGGCCGCTTTCGCTCCCAGTTCATCGTTCATAGATGACCTTGCACCGTTATCTTCTGTACCCTGCGTTTCGACAAAAAAGCCCCGGCACTGCGCCGGGGCTGTATCTTGTACTGCGGCTGAACGTGGCGAGGAACTACTTGCAGCACTTCTTGCTGCTGCAGCACTTCGTCGACTTCTTCGCCGGGGCCTTCTTGGCTACTTTCTTCTTGGCTACTGCCATAAGCTACCTCCTTTCTGGAATATTGGAACCATTACCGTAAGTATGATAGCAAGTCGATGGCGAAATGAATAGCGATTTTCTTGATAATGATTTTTTTGCTGGCCTTCCTGGTTCCAGCCTTCAATCCTTCTCACAGGGTCACAGGTGCATGCGCCTTGTGTAAATCCACCACTCGATCATGAGTAGCGGCAGTCCGGCGGCGGCGATGATCCACCACCAGAGTTCCCATGGGGCCTTGCCGCGGCCGGTGGCTGTCTGGCCGATGCCGCCGGGGGCCAGGGTCTGGGGCATGAGGTTGCTTTCGTTGGCATCCAGCAGACTCACGGCGATCTTCTCAAACTGCGGAATCGGCGGATCGAGGCTGTAGACGCCAACCTTGTCCAGGGCGGGCAGTACAAAATCGCCGCCTTCCTCGGAGACCGTCAGTGTCTTGCGGCCCATGGGGCCATCAAGCTTGATCTGCCGTATGCGATCGGGCACGCCGGCCTGCTGCAGATTGACGCGGGGAATTCTGGGCGTGGAACCTGGCGCATAAGACAGGCGCACGTCCATATCGGCGCCTAAGGCGAGGAACTCCAGGGCGTTGTGCATGAAGACCGGGAAACTGAGCCGCATGGGCCAGTCGCTCTGGTTCACCACGTCGAAACCCACCAGCAGATGGGTGCAGCGATCCTGGCGGCACAGGACCATCAGCGGGCCCTTGTATCCCTGCATGAGCACCTGGACGGCGGCCGGAAGCGGAATCTGGAATTTGATGGCCTCGTTGATGAATAGCCGGTTGAGCATCAGTCCGCGCAGGATCGGATGGTCACGCTCCCAGTCAAGCACGCCGGGACGCGAAAGCATGACGTTCTGGCCCTGCTCCTTGACCGCGACCACGGGCAGGCCGTCGGGTATCGAACCAAAGTGCATGAAATTCCCCACCGGCGGCAGCCAGCGCGGCTGGTAGCGATCGAAGATAATGACATCGTAAGTGATGGGATGGCCCAGCTTGGGATCGTCCTCGTACGCGGCGGGGGAAAGGATGTCCGGATGTTTTAAAGACATGCTGTTGATGGCTTTTTCGACGAAATAATCGCCATCGGTCACCAGCAGTACCGATAGGCTTTTCGGCGGAGGCACGACTACGTAAGCAATATCGTCGGCGGCCAGGGCATCCGGGCCGCGCGGTATCTGCCGCACGCTGATTACGGCGGCGCTGAAAATTTCGATTTTCGGGAAGGTGACGCTGTTCTTGTGCGGCAGATGGCCGGGGATCTTCTGGTAATTGTCGCGCTGGGCCTGGTCCCAGCGTTCGGGATAGAGGAAACAACCCAGTTCGCCGGTGGCTTCGCCGCGGACTTCGCCGTTCACGCGCAGTTCGACATCGGCCTCCACAGGATCGGGCCCGTAATTGGCCAGGCGGGCGAAGGCCTGGACCTCGGCAGGCCGTTCATAGTTGCGTTTGGCGCTGAGAGCCACAACGGCCACGTTGGGCAGATCGGAACTTCCAATGGGCGTAAAGAACAGGTTGCCGCGCAGGCGCAGTTCGCCGGCATCCAGCACCCGCCCATCGGAAAACAGATAGACATTGGGCAGGTCCATCTCCCCCGAACGCAACTGTTCGGGATTGAAGGCGGTCTGGGCATCGGCCAGCTTATAGGCGGTCTTGAGCCGCGAGGCACGATCGGTGGGTTCGATGGCGTTGATAGCGGTCTTCAGTCGCTGCGGATCGGTGGTGAAGGGCAGCTCGATCTGCGCCGAATCGTCGCAGGAGATGACCATGGCCCGATCGTCTTTGCCCATGGCATCGACAAGATTCCTGGCCTGGCGTTTGGCTTCCTCCAGGCGCGAGGTATTGGCTGCACCGAAGGTTTCGACCGCCGACATGGAAGCGGAATGATCGATCAGAATGACCGTGTTCTTGCCCGGGCTGGGCGTGTAATGCACCACGGGCCGGGCCAGGGCCAGGCACAGCAGCAGCAGCAGGAGCAGTTGCAGAAGCAGGAGAAGATTGCGGCGCAGGCGTTGGAATGGGGCATTGACCTGGAGGTCCACAATGGCCTTCCGCCACAGGAGCGTGGACGCCACCTGCTGTTCGCGGCGGCGCAGCTTGAGGAAATAGAGAAGCAGCAGCGGCGGCACGACCATGCCCGCGGCCAACAGCGCGGTCAATGGATTGAGAAATGTCGGTAATCCGGACATGGGTGATTAATTCTTTATTCCTGGTTCTACGCGTTATGTCCTCTATCGTGCATTCCCGCTCCCGGGGTTCTAGCCCAGCAACCCTCGTTCGCGGAGGTAATTCATAACCAAGGTGTCAAATGGCACTGCCGTGCTGCTGAAAAGATAGGTTGCGCCGCGCCGGGTCAGGTAGTCCTTGAGAGCCAGGCAATAGGCATTGAGGTTGGACTTGTATTGCTTGATGAGCGGCTGGGTGATGGATACCTCGGCCATGTCGTTATCTTCGATGTCGCGGAGCTTCAGATCGCCCTGCAAATCGGGGTTGATCTCCTGGGGAGAAAGCACCTGAACCGCAAAAAGGTCGTACTTGCCGCCGGCCACGTAGCGCAGGCCGTCCTCGAAGCCTTCCTTGATAAAAAAATCGGAAAGAATGACACAGACGCCCTTTTGGCGGTGGGCCAGCGCGAAACGCCGGCAGGATTCCGTGAAGTGGCTGGCCCCGGTGGGCTGAAGCTGGGAAACAAAGTCGATCATCTGGGCCACGCGTTTACGACCGCGCATGGCCCCGGTCTCGGCGACTATCCCCTCGGCCATGGCCACAATGGAGACGCGGTTATAATTCACCAGGCCGATATACCCCAGGGCCGCCGCCACTTTCTTGATGTACATGGCTTTGGACGGATCGCCGTAGTCGCAGCTCTTGCTGACGTCGGCCAGGATATATAGCGATAGATCCTCTTCCTCGAGGAAGAGTTTGAGGAACAGCTTGTCCAGTCGGCCGTAGATGTTCCAATCGATGAAGCGCAAGTCGTCGCCGATGACATAGTTGCGGTAGTCGGCGAATTCAACGGACTGGCCGCGCCGCTTGGAACGGCGTTCGCCTTTCATCTTCCCCGCCAGGATCTTGCGCGACATGACGTCGAGTTGATCCAGCCGGGCCATGAATGACGAATCTAAAAGAAGCTCATGCTTTTTGATTGGGGCAGTGGGCATAGTGGTCCGTTAGCGAACACGGGGGGAAGAATATCCAGCCACAGATAGACACAGATAGGCACAGATGCCAAGCAATAAGAGGAAGATCATAAACAACAATGTCCATTGTGTTTCATGGCGCTGCCGACCAGACGCTTTATCTGCACACGCTTGGCAAAATTGATCAGAAGACACACGGGCATTTTCGCCGCCGCGAGATAGCTGAGGCAAACGGCAGTGTGTAAATCATGCAGAGCTTCAATCGCCTTCACTTCCACGATAACGGTGCCTTCGACAATAAAATCGGGCACAAACTTGCCAACTGTGATACCGTCATAGGCAACCTTCAGGCGTGCCTGCTCCTAGAAAGACAGCCCGGCCTTCTTCATTTCATGCGCCAATGCGTTCTCATAACAGTTCTCCAAAAACCCGCAAACCGAGCACATTGGCCACCGTATACGCACATCCAATAATGCGTTCGGTAATCGCGTTTAATGTCTTCTCATCCGTGTCCATCTGTGTCCATCTGTGGCTAATTCCCTTTTTATCTTTGCCCGACTCCCACCGCATCCAGCGTCTGGGGTGTATCGCCGATCACTTTATCCAGGACCATATCCGTGGTGATCCCCTCGGCCTCGCCCTCGAAATTCAATATCAGCCGGTGGCGCATGGCCGGGGTCGCAACATCCTTGATATCCTGGAAGCTCACATGGAAACGGCCGTCGAGCAGGGCGCGGATCTTGGCGCCCAGGGTGATGGCCTGGGCGGCGCGGGGGCTGGCGCCCACGCGCAGGAACTGGTTGACCATCCCCACCGCGAACTGGCCCTGGGGATGCGTCGCCAGGACGCAGCGAATGGCATAGTCCTGCACGTGCGGGGCGATAACCACACGCTGCACAAGCTGCTGGTGGGCCAGGATGCGCGGACCATCGATCACCGGACGAATGTCGGGCTGGTGCCCGGTGGTCGTGCGATCGAGGATCGCCCGAAGCTGCTCGCGATTGGAGTATTTTACCAGGAGTTTGTAGAAGAACCGGTCGAGTTGGGCCTCGGGCAACGGATAGGTGCCCTCCTGCTCCAGGGGGTTCTGGGTGGCCATCACGAAGAAGGGCAGTTCCAGCTTGCGGGCCTCGCCGCCGGAGGTCACCTGGCGTTCCTGCATGGCCTCGAGCAGGGCCGACTGGGTTTTCGGGGTGGCGCGGTTGATTTCGTCGGCCAGAACAATCTGGGCGAATATCGGCCCCGGCATGAACTTGAAGGCACGGCGGCCGTGCTCATCCTCCATGATGACGTTAGTGCCGATGACGTCGGCGGGCATCAGATCGGGGGTGAACTGGATGCGGTTGAACTTGAGGCTCAGGGCATCGGCCAGAGCGCGGATCAGCGCGGTTTTGCCCAGCCCCGGCACGCCTTCCAGAAGGGCATGCCCGCCCACGAACAGGCAGGTCAGCACGCCGTCCACGATCTCCTCGTGGCCGACGATGGCTTTGGCGATCTCGGCCTGAACAGCGCGGTAATCAGCGCGAAAAGCGTCGCATTGCGACTGCACTTGCGGGTCAATGCCCGCGACATTGGGTTGGGCCATGGTTTTCATCTTCCTTTCTCAAACAATATCGGCGCCGCGGAGGCGGGCGCACTATTCGCCTTTTTCTTTTCGCCGTATCTCATCCTGGGCGCGCCGTTTGGCATCCAGCAGGCTGCTGGTATAACCGCCCAGGCCCTTGGATTCGATCTTATGAGACGCTGCCGGCGCCGGTTTGTCGGTAGCGCCGCCGACGATGCTGGTGATGTCTCCCTCGACGCCCTTGGCCTGGAACTTGGCGCCGGGGTCGGGCCGGGCCGGAGGCGGTAGCGGCCCCGGCGCGGTTTGGGCTCTGGTTTCAGCGGCCTGGCCGCGAACGCTGCGCAAGGCATCTATGGCCCCCGCCGACTCGACGGAGCGTGTGGTGGTGAAAGAGCGTACATAATCGGCGCCGCCGACGAAGAACCGTCTGGTGGCCGCCCAGTCCCAGGCGATACGGCGGCCGGCCACATCCAGCAGAATCAAGGCCAGGAGGATGGGAATGAGCCTCTCCCAGACCGGCAAGGGCGAGACGGAAATATTCAGCCCTTCGCGGCGAAAGAGATGGGCGCGCAGCGGATCGAAGGCCGGGAGAACTTTGCCGCCGGTGCAGGCGGCGATCTGGGCCAGCAGGGCATCGTTGCTGGACAGGTCGCGCAGCTCTCGAGTGCTGGTCACCACCATGCCTGTGAGGAGCGATCCACCGCCCCGCTTGCCCGCATAAGAGAGCAGGGCCACATAATTGCCGGGGTCGCGGGCATCAAACTCGCCCTCGTAAGCGCCGGGTCCGGTCTGCACCAGGCGCACGTCCGCCGGCCCCGACGGCCCCACCACCTTGCCAAAAATGCTCATGAAGTTCATGAAACCTGTGTCTTTGTTGAGGGCCTCGACCACGATCTTGCCCTTGTCGCCCACCTGAGTGGTGCGGATGTCGAAATCGCTGGACATGGGCGCTCGCGCCACGGAGCGGATGACCTGGGCCCAGAATTTGCCGTAGGCGGGCGAGGCCACCCAGGCCGGGGCCCATCTGGCCGTGGCATCACTGGTAAAGACCACGCTGCGCCCCAGCCCGGTTTGCCACTGGGCCAGAAGAGGATCTTTGTTCTTGCCGGCAACCAGGGGAATGCGCAGGTCATTCTGGGCCGTGTTGGTTCGGCGAGCGGTCAGAACCATTCCCAGCGGGGAGGGCAAATCCCTCAAGCCCTTGACGGCATCGCTGGCCTCATCGCCAATAAACGCCACGGGAATACCGTGCTCCATATCCTCGTAAATCAGCGAACGGCGAACAATGCTGGCTTCCTTGATGAAAATCTGGGGAAGCTGCATGGGATTGCTTTCGATGGGTCCATAGGCCCGCCCCTTGGTCTGCTCGGCCATCTCGACCATCTGCGCTGATTTTGTGCCGGGATTGTGCGTGTAGACGGTGATGGTGGAGATGGAAATTTTCTTGTCCTGGCAGATCTTGATCAGGTCGCCATTGGGAGCCGCGGGGTCGCCATCGCTGATGATGATGATGTGTTTCATCCGGGCATCGGAGCGCAGCAGGCACGGTCCGGTGGGCGTGTCGCCGTTAAGGGCCAGATTGAGGGTATCGTTGAAATCCGGCATGTCGCCAAGCTGCATCTTCCTGACGGCATTTCTCACGGCGCTGCCGCTGCCTACCGGCGCCAGAGGAAAATCCCAGCCGGCGCGGCCTTTGTTCCAGCCGTAGCTGATGATGCCGACCTCGTCGGCCGAGCTGAGGGTGTCTATGGCCTTGAGGGCGCACTGTTCGCCCCAGGTATTGCCATCGGGCATCTCGCAGGAATGGATGACCATGACCAGGGCGCCCTTGGGCATTGAACGCTGCGCGGGGATCTCCATCTCGACGGGCAAGATGTCCTGAAATCTGCCTGACGCCTGCCAGTTGCCGGCGCCGAAGGCGTTGGGGCCGCCGATCATCACCAGGCCGCCGCCCATGTCGTGAACGTAGCTGGCCAGATCGTCGGCTTTCTGAGCATCCACGCCCCCGTAGCCATAGGGGACGTTGCCAAGAATTACCGCGTCGTAATTCTGCAGGGAAATGAGGTCCAGTTGGTTAAGTTGCTCGATGGTGGCGGTCTCCAGCTCGATACCCTCGGCAGCAAGGGCATCTGGCAACGCCTTGCCGGAGCCGCGCTGGCCGTTCTTATCAATGAAATTGTCAACGAAAAGAATCTTGCCCTTGCCGCGCACGAAAGTGAAGGCTTCGATGCGCTTGTTTTCGCTGAGCGTGGCGCCGGTCGCGGCCGGACCGGTGGCCGGAGGCGAGCCGGATGGCCTGATGATCTGGCCCGGTTCAAACGTGGCGGCGAAGCGATAAACGCCGGCTGATTCCAGGGCCGGCACAGTTATGGACTCGCGATGCAGGCCGTTGCCGGCCGGCGGACCGGGCTCGATGGTGATGGCCTTGTAGTCCAGATCGGCGTTGGGGCCAAAACGCACGGCGGCGGGCCGGCCGGTGGAGTCGATCATCTGCACGAACAGCTTGCCGGTGACGGGAAGAGTGTTGGTCGAGCGAAGAAATACCTCGATGGTGAAAGGCTCCTTTTCGTTCTTCCAGCTCGGGGCTATGAAGCGGTCCATGAGCACTTCGTGCTCGATGCGGTAGTCCAGGGGCATGACGTCAATGGGCACCTTCTGGCTGGAGGCGGCGGCAAGGGCGGCTTCGAGGTCGCCGCGGTTGTCGTTGCCATCGGACATCAGCAGCATGCGGCGCATGGCGTTGTGCTGGAACGTGGCCAGGCCAAGCTGGACCGCCCCGGCGATATCGGTGGCCCTGCCCCCCTCCTCGATGGGCTTGGCATCGCGGCGCAAACCCTGACCGGGGATCGATTCGATGGTGGCGTTTTCGGCAAATCCGATGACGCCAATGCGATCATCGGGCTGGCGCTGCCGCGAAGCGCTGGCGACGTCGAGATAATGGTTAACCGCCTCATCGAAAGAATTGGCCTGGTAATCGCGGAAAAGCTTGCGCACCGATTCGCTTTCGTCCTTAAGGACGATGACCTCGACATCCTTGTGCCGACGCTGCCAGCGCAGACCGCCGATGATCAACAGGAACATCAGCAGCACCAGCAAGCGCAGGCCGATGGCCACCCATCTGCGCACCGGCCCCAGCCCGGCCAGGGAACGGGCCCCCAGCAGTACGATCGGCACGCCCAGCAACCCCAGCAGGGCCAGAAACTGCCCCGGCCGCAGGAATTCCAGGTCGCAGGGCCAGGCCAGAGCAAGCGAGTTTGTCCATGTAACCAAAGGCATCAGAACTCGAAGACCTGGAGGCGATTGTTGCCGGAATCAACCGCTACGACACGATTCCATCTATCGACGGCGACGCCCCAGGGATAGGCGAGCTGGCCATCGCCATGACCGGCCGAGCCCCAACACTTGAGGCCGCGCCCGCTGTTCTTGTCCACCAACTGCACGCGATTGTTCCCGAACTCGCAGACCACCAGGCGGCCCTGGCCATCCTGGTCAAGGCCATAGGGAAAGCGGAATTCGCCCAGGCCCGAACCCACATGTCCCATGTTGCGGACAAACTTGCCGTCGGTTTTGAAAACGCACAGCCGGTGATTGCAGGCGTCGGTAATGTACACCAGATCGCCGTCGATAAGCAGGGATTGCGGCCGGGAAAACTCCCCGTCGCCGCGGCCGAAGCCGCCGAACTGATAGAGCCAGGCCCCTGCGGAATCGAAAACCTGGACCCGGTCGTTGTCGCCGTATTCGCTGACAAAGATGCGGCCCTGGGAATCGAAGGCAATGTCGGTGGGATAAATGAACTGGCCATGCTCGCGACCGAATGAGCCCCACTGGCGCAGGAGCCGGCCCTGGGGGCTATAGACCACCACGCGATTGTAGTGGGTGTCGGGAACGTAGAGGTTGCCGTCGGGTCCGATGGCAAGGCCGACCGGCTTGCCCTGCTGCCACTGGGGCATGCGCCAGCCGTTGAGAAACTTGCCTTCGTGATCCAGATGCTGGATGCGGGCCAGGCGATCGACGATGAAAAAACTATCGTCGGCCGGTGCATAGGTGATAGCGCGGGGATAGACGACCTGGCCGTCTCCCCAGCCGGTGTCGCACCAGGTGAGCACACAGTGGCTGGGGCGCGAGCAGCCGCAAAGGATGAGGCAGATTATGACAATTGAGAGGAGGCGAAGATATATGACGGAGGAAGTGCTCATCGCGGGGGTCGAGGAAAGATATAAACGCGGTGGTGCTTTCTGGGCCTACTTTTTATTGTCATTGGCCATGGTGCGGAAATATTCCTCGGCGGCTTTTCGAGCGGAACCCGATACCCGGCTGGTTTCCACCTCATCGGTGGGTTCGCTCAGCTTGGCGGCGGCGATCTTGGCCACCGCCGCCTTTGATTCGCCCACCACCGACCTGTCCTTAACATAGCTGCCGGCCAGCACCTTGCCCTCCTGGTCTTCCGGAGAAGTATCCACGCTAGGGACAAAAGCGCTGGGAGCCGCTGTCTTCTGGCCATTGCCGCCATTGCCGACCCCCGGACCACCCTGCCCCTCGCCCTGCTCGGCCTGGACGGGATCGCCGGCCTGCCATGGGCTGGCGCCGCCTTGATTGTTGCCGGACTTGTCGCCGGGCGTATTGCCCCCGGGACCACCAGCGTTACAGGCGTTGTTGACAGCCTGCTGGGCCGCCTGCTGCTGGGCGGCGACGGCGGCGGCATCCTGGCGCAGGGCCTGAACCTGATTGAGGGCATTCTGCATAGCCTGGGCGCCCTGGGCCATGGCCTGCTGATTGCCTCCCTGGGCCCCGGCCTGCTGCCGCATGGCCTGGGCCATCTGCTGGGCGCCCTGGGCCATGGCACCAGCCTGGGCCTGGGCGTTGGCCTGGGCCTGGGCCGCAGCAATCGCCTGATTCAACGCCGCCGCCTGGGCCTGGAGTTGGGCGGCCAGCTGTTGGGCCTGGGCATTGCCGGCATTGGCCTGCTGCTGGGCGGCCTGAATCTGCTGTTGCAAATTTGCCTGGGCCGCGGCCACCGCCTGGGCCACCTGTTGCGCCGCCTGTTGGTTGCCGTTGGCGGCCTGCTGCATGTTCTGCACCATGCTCGCCGCCTGCTGCTGCGTCATGCCCATGTTCTGCAACTGCTGCTGGGCCTTCTGCAGAGTCTTGGGATCGTTGGCCATCTGCTCGAGCTGATTGGCGATCTGGCTCATCTGCGTCGCCGCCGCCGCTTGCTCTTGGGGCTTGAGGCTCTCGAAGGTCTTGATGACCTTCTCCAGGTCCACGGCGGCGTCCTCAGGATCGCCCTTCTTAAGGTCATTGACCACCCCGGCCAGCGGCCCCTTGTCATCTATGCCGCTCATGGCATCGTGGAAATCCTGGTTCTGCTTGGCGATAAGCCGGCGATCCCGTTCAGCGGCTTCGGCCAGGGCATTGGAAACCTCCTGAAGGGCCTGGACGGCGGTGCGGTGGGCGGCGGCGGGATCGAGATTGCGTTGGGCCTTCACGTTCTCCAGAAGTTTGGCGATGTTCTGGATATCCTCGGTCTTGGCTATCGCCAAGGGCATGGCCTCAACGCGATCGATGGCCTCCTGAATCTCCTTATGCGCCTGGGCGACGGCCGTCGCGTGGTCCTGCTGTTTGACCAGCGACTGCTCCTCGGCGTGCCCCAGTAGATCAACCATTGGCAGCAGCGTACACAGCCATGCGGCGACGATCGCCCCCAGCGCGGCATAGCCCACGCGTGGGAAAACCATGGGGAATTGCTTGCCAAGTCGCAATGCCAACGCGGTCTGTTCGGCATCGAGGACGGCAGCGCGGGCGAAGGGATCGTCGCTAGCCCGAATCGCCAGGGCGGTGCTGAACTTTTCCTTCAGCGCCAGGCGTTGGTCGATGGCCACTGCTGTCTGCTGCTTGCCTGGTCGCCGTACGATGGCCAGGACCATGGCCCCGGTCGCCGCGGCCGCACCCAGGACGTACGCATAGATATTCTGGTGCGGCAGGCGACAACCGAACAGCTTATACGCTATGACGGCGGCGCAAACCACAATGGCATAGCCCAGCACCATCCACAGCAGTGTCTCGAACAGACGATGGAGCGTCAGCTTGTTCTGGACGGCGATCACATGGCGATCGAGTCGAGTCATAAGCCATCTCCTGCACTGGGCGTGGGCATACTTCCCGCATTTTACCAGCCGCAAAATTGTAACCCGCACATGGTCCAGCACAAGTGGGAACGGTGGTAACTGTTTACCGTCCGCGGGACGATTTTGAACAGAGAACCCTGCTGTAGATCCGATAAAGTGCGCAGCGAGGTAGAACTATCGAATATGACCAGCTAGCCAAGCGTTACGACGAGGTCATGGGCCAGATGCAATTCTACCGGTCCCAGGCCTGCCATCT
>Ga0316229_1000865_pt1 | contig 35505 bp, 28 predicted proteins | sample TBH18023metaG_FD_206011 | JGI IMG/M metagenome (GOLD analysis project Ga0316229, IMG submission 206011) | Freshwater microbial communities from Trout Bog Lake, Wisconsin, USA - TBH18023 | ecosystem: Environmental > Aquatic > Freshwater > Lake > Hypolimnion/Profundal zone | place: USA: Wisconsin... | reverse complement strand
GTTTCAGGATTGCTATACCTGGAAGGCAATCCATGGAGGGGTTGCAACCATCAAGGCCCTGCACCCTCGCATCGATTCTGCCGGGGCACGGCAATCCTGGAATTGTTTATGGGAATTGTTCCCTGGGAATTGTCAGGCTCCGCGCACGAATCAGCCTCGGAAACGGTGGGAGGGTCAGATCTCTGCAAAGCAAGATTGAGACTTGGGTTGCTGTATCCGGCCCATCCAACAATCCGCTACAATCTCGCCATCGCGACGCACGGCTGTCCGTGAGCGATCGAACTTCCATTCCCAATCACAGAAAGAACCCTGCCATGCTGCGTCCTCGACATCTCCTTTGCCTGCTTGCCCTCGCTGCCCTGACCCTACCCACAGTCGCCCAGACCACCCCGCCGCGCCCAACACCGCCCACGCGGGATGCTCACACGCCCGGCTACGTGGCCGCCACCGAGTTGCCCGACGGCGCGATCCCGCCGGCCTCTGCCGACGGCAACTTCATCCTCGGCCCGACACACAACCCTTCGCCGGAGGCCATCGAACACGAGGGTATCCCCAAAGGAACAGTCTACGAATTCACCATGGATTCGGCAGACAGCAAGCTCTATCCCGGCATCGCGCGGATCCCGGACGTCCGCGGCACACCTGATCCCAGCGACCCGGCCAAACTGATCGTCACCAACAGCCGCCCCACGCCTTACACCCGGCACGTCGCCGTCTACGTGCCGCAGCAGTATGTCCCCGGCACCGCAGCGCCCTTCATCGTCACTGCCGACGGACCAGACCGCCTGCTCTTCACCGTGCTCGACAACCTCATCGCCGCCCACCGCGTACCCGCGATGATCGCCATCTCCATCGGCAACGGCAGTGGCGACGCGCAGGGCAGCGAGCGCGGGCTGGAGTACGACACTATGTCCGGCCGCTACGCCGAATTCGTTGAGTCAGAGATCCTCCCGCTCGTTGAATCCCGTTACCACGTCCGCCTCACTCACGACCCCGAGGGCCGCGCCACCACGGGCGGCAGTTCCGGCGGATCATGCGCGCTGATCATGGCGTGGTATCACCCGGAGCTTTACCATCGCGTACTCACTTACTCAGGCACATTTATCAACCAGCAGTGGCCACCCAATCCGCAGACGCCACACGGCGCATGGGGATTTCACGAGAGCATTATCCCCAACACCCCGGCCAAGCCGATACGGCTCTGGATGGAGGTCGGCGACCGCGACCTTTTCAATCCCAATGCCATGCGCGACAACATGCATGACTGGGTTCAGGCGAACGAGAATATGGCGCGTGTGCTGGCAGCAAAGGGATACCACTACCAGTTCAGCTTTGTGCGCAACGCTGGTCATGTCGATAAAGCCGTCCGGCAGCAGACGCTGGCTGAGGCCCTCGAATACCTCTGGCAGGGATATGGCAGCGGAGCGAATGGAACCGCTGCTCATTGAGGGAGGCCGCAGAATTGTCCTCTTCAGGAGCCAGGACTGACGCCCATCGCCTGCTTCTTCAGCAGGCATCCATCCCTGGACGTTGCAACGTCTAAAATTGTGATACTTGGAGCGGATTTTTGCGGGACGAGAGGAAGAGGGATATGAGCGTGGCGGGGACGACGGCAAAACAACGGACACAGCAAGAGAAACTGGAGTTGCTTGCCAAGGTTGCGGTGCAGGTTGGGCTGGGACTGAAGGCTGGCCAGGAACTGGTAATGACGGCCTCACTGGACGCAGTGCCGTTGGCGCGCCGCATTACAGAGCAAGCCTACCGGGCGGGCGCTTCGCTGGTAACTACGCTCTACACGGACGATGAAGCGACGCTGATGCGCTATCGCTGCGCTCCCGACGACAGTTTTGACCATGCGGCCAAGTGGCTTTACGACGGCATGGGCACGGCATTCAAAAGCGGAGCGGCGCGGCTTGCAATCTCCGGCGGAAATCCGGCCTTGCTTGCAAACGAGGACGGCGAAAAAGTGGGGCGCGCGAATCGCGCTGTTTCGCTGGCCTACCGGCCGGCGCTTGAGTTGATCACGCGGCACGCAATCAATTGGACCATTGTGGCAAGCGCCACGCCTGCATGGGCGGCGGCGGTGTTTCCAGAGGATGCTGCGGAGGTGGCGCTGGCCAAACTGTGGGAAGCGATCTTTGAGACGTCCCGCATCCATTGTGAGGATCCGGTGGCCGCGTGGAAGGCGCACGATGCCGATCTGCAAAAACGCGCCGAGCGCTTGAATGAAAAGCGCTATTCCTCGCTAGCCTATCGCGGACCAGGAACCGATTTCGAACTGGGGCTTGCCGATGACCATCTCTGGATGGGCGGCGGAACGATGGCAGGAAACGGACTCTATTGCATTCCCAATTTGCCTACTGAAGAAGTGTTTACCACGCCGCACAAAGACCGCGCAGAAGGCACAGTAACAGCCACCAAGCCGCTTTCGCACCAGGGAACAATGATTGAAGGCATCCAGGTGCGCTTTGAAAAGGGGCGGATTGTGGAGGCGCGCGCAAGCAAAGGACAGGAAGTGCTGCAGAGATTGATCGACACCGATGAAGGCGCGCGACGGTTGGGCGAAGTGGCGTTGGTGCCCCATTCATCTCCCATTGCAGCCAGCGGCATGCTCTTTCTGAATACGCTCTTTGATGAGAATGCCTCGTCGCACATTGCGTTGGGACAGGCCTACACGTCTTGCGTGCGCGATGGGGAGAAGCTTACTCCAGAGGAGCTTGCGGCCAAGGGCGCCAACGATAGCCTGATCCATGTGGACTGGATGATCGGTTCGGACAAGCTGGACATCGACGGCGTTACTGCAACGGGCGTTGCAGAGCCACTCATGCGCCAGGGGGAATGGGTTTAAGCGAGTTCCTGCTGCCGGTTAGAATGGCGCATCTTGACCTGAGGATGTTGTTAGCTCCGTAATCTGCAATGGAGTGAAAAGGGCGATCTGGAGATGAAGAGGCAGGCGCGACGCCGGGACAAATCTGCCCCGGTATCGCGCCAGCATTGCAATCAGCCCTACTTGCCGCTATCCGCATTCAGGCTGCATTATCCCCGCGAACCGGAATCGGTACGCTCAACTGCTGACGCAGACTACCTGCCAGGTCAGCCACCATGCGCAGCCGGTCAGCTATCGGCGAAGAGACTTCGCTTCCGTTGAGCGCCAGTTGCGATTGCAGCAGCAGCCCTGCGACTGTACCTTTCAACTCTGTCTCAATTGCCGCCGCAGCCGCACGGCGGGCCAGCGCCTGCTCTCGCTCGCGCCGGTGCAGCGCGGCGCGAATCTCACGGATCACGCGGGCCGCTCCAGACAGGGCAAAGTTTATCTGCAAGGGGATTGCCAGCCCGGCATGCACCCAAATGGTCTCTGCCGCCGCCGGATCGCACTCGGCCATGGTCTCGTCCATCACCACCGCCACAAACTCCCGCCGCCGCAGAGCCGCCAGCGCGGTCTTTCGACCCTCCGCCACTTCAACTTCCATGCCCAGTTGCGCGCTCACTACGGCAGCGCAGTTACGAGCGCCTTCCACTCCGGTCACAATCAAAATACTCATGGGAGAACTCCTTGTTTGTTTTCCGCTTCATGTTCGTGGCTGTTGGCTTTGCCTTCCTCGACCGACTGCTTGCTCGTCGCAGCTCAAATGAGAGACTGACGCGCTCTGCTGCAGCGATTGAGGGTTGAAATTTGTCGATGACTGGTTAGTTTTCGCGGAGTGGGTCCGGAATGCCGTATTCCTTCAGCTTGCGGTAGAGCGTCGTTTTACCGATGCCCAGCAGCTTGGCGGCTTGCAGCTTGTCCCCTTTGAGCGTGCGAATGGCGCCCAGAATCGCATCGCGCTCCAGGTCGGCCAGCGTCTTAAACTCCGGCGCTCCAGCGCCCTCCTGAGCCGCGTCCGCAGTCGCCGAAGCTGAGCGCCTCGCGTCCAACCCCTGCTGCTGCAGTTGCGTGGGCAGGTCGCCCAGGTGCAGAATCGGTCCGCTCGAAAGCGCACATGCACGTTCGACTGAATTCTCGAGTTCACGCACATTGCCCGGCCAGTCATGGCGCATCATGGTGCGTAACGCCTCATCGCTCAGCGTGAACTTGGTGCCGTGCTCGCGGCTGATGCGGTCAAGAAAGTGCGCCGCCAGCAGAGGTATGTCCTCGCGCCGGTCGCGCAGAGAGGGCAGGCGAAGATTTACGACGTTGAGCCGGTAGAAAAGATCTTTGCGGAATGTGCCCTTCTCAACCATCGCCGCCAGATCGCGGTTGGTGGCGGCCACAATGCGCGCCTTGATCGGCGTCCGATGTGTGGCTCCCACCGGACGGACTTCCTTCTCCTGCAATGCACGCAACAGCTTGGCCTGCAAGTCCAGGGTAAGCTCGCCAATCTCGTCCAGAAACACCGTGCCGCCCTCGGCTGAGACGAGCAATCCGTCCTTGGAGCGATTGGCTCCTGTGAAAGCGCCCTTCACATAGCCGAACAGCTCGCTCTCAATCAGCGTTGGCACAAGCGACCCGCAATCCACTGGGAGAAACGGCTTTTGCGCGTTGGCCCCATAGGCGTGCAGTGTGCGCGCCACCAGTTCTTTGCCGGTTCCGCTCTCGCCCAGAATCAGAACCGGGTGCGAGCTCAGCGCCACTTTGGAGAGAATGCGGTAGAGCTTCTCCATCTCCCCCGAGCGGCCAATCATGGAGCCAAGCCCCTGCGAAAGCCGCAGCCGTTCCCGTAACTGGCGAGTCGCCGTGTCAGTCAATTGGCTGGCGGCGGCGCGGTCGAGCACGGTTGAAAGCTCGTCCATCGCGAAGGGCTTCGTCAGGTAATCCGATGCGCCGCACCGCATGGCTTCAACAGCCGCGTTCACTGAGGCCGAAGCGGTCATCGCAATCACCGCGGTGTCAGGGTAAAGCAGTTTGACCTCAGAAACCAGTTCCAAGCCAAGGCTGCTGCCGAAGGGCAGGTTCACCAGCAGAATATCTGCCGCGCGGCCGCGAAGCAGGTTGCGCGCATGGACCATGTCTCCGGTGCTGTCCACAGCATAGCCAAGGCTGGTGGCAATCTCGGCGCAGGCCGAGCGCACTGCGGCGTCCGCGTCCACCACCAGCAAGTGCAGACGCACCGCCGACTCTGCAAGTTGAGGGATAAACTCCATGGCTCTTGTGTTTAAGGCTGTTTCAAGCATTGTATTCCTCGCGATTGCCTCGATGAAGTTGCATAGGTATGACCAGGCTGAATTTTGCCTCCCAAGTACCGGGATCAGCGGCTGCGCACCGGCAGTTCGATCTCGAAGCAGGCTCCTGTTCGGGCGCGCATCGAGACTGTAATCCTGCCGCCTGCAGCTTCGACAATCGATCGGGTAATCGATAAGCCCAGTCCGCGGTGTGCCGCTTGCCAGCTCTCGTTGGCCTGCGCCACCCTGGCGCGGGTTGTGAAGCCGGCCTCGAATATCTTCTCGATAGCGTTTTCGGGCACTCCAGGGCCGTTGTCTTCGATCGTGAGTAATAAGCAAGCGCCAGAGTCCGCCGCTGCCGGACGTTCTCGCAGGCCAATCTGAATCAGTCCCCCGGCGGGCATTGCCTCGGCGGCATTCTTCACCATGTTCACCAACACACGGGTCAGATCCTCGCCCGTGAGCCGCACTGGCTGCGCGCCGCCTGAAGTGTCCACCGCCACCACCACCGGGGGCCCGGCCAGCGCCGCCAGCAGGTTGCGATTGGCTAGCAGTTCCTTTGCCAGGTTATCGATAGGCTCAGCAGGCATAAGGTCCCAACGGCTGAACGCCTTGGACCTGCTGCGTTCCGCGCGAGCAATCTCAAGCTGGCTGCTTCCCGCCGAGGTCTCCGGCCATCCTGCCGGCTCAATCTTCAGTTCACTTACATTCGAGTCGGCCGGGCTCGAAGTGGCGGACTGCTCCCCGTGAGAGTCCAGCGCTACCAGCTTTTCCACCAGCCTGCGGCTTGCCGCAGCCACCAGCCGCAGTTCATTCCCATAGTGTAGAAACGGAGTCGCAAGCACCCCCGGCTCCTCCAGCAGGTCGCAGTAGAGTCCCAGCGCCGTGACCATGTTTCTGGCGTCATGCGCCACCTCAGCCACACTGTCGCCCTGGCTGCGCAATGTGGCCAGTGTCTCTACCACTGCTTCTACCCGCTTCCGCTCCGTACTGCCCAAACTAGTTACATGGTCTGGCTGCTGCATGGAATGCTCGCTTTCCGCTTCGCCCTGGGGGACGTTCAGATGTTCCTGATTTGCAATTCACTGGATTTCTGTCCTTTTCTAATACACGTAGCGTGCCAAACCAGAACACTTCTTCTAAGTTCCTGATAAGGGAAATGTTACTGTCCGAATCCCAGACACCTGCCGCATCGCCGTTTGAGCCTTTTGGTTCCAAAATGGAACTAGCCGTACTCCGCTTAACTAACTAATCTGTTTCCTGTCAATCGTTTACATCTGGATTCCCGTTTCCGCTCCCGAAAATCCCAAATTCCCATCTCGGAACAGCCTTCCCAAACATCACATTTCCGATTCCAACACCAGCCTTCCCAACTCTTTTCCAAGCTCCCGTACAATCGTCCTATGAATGCCTCCACCCCTTTCTTTCGTCCTGGCGGCAGGACACCCTCCGAGCTTCGCCCCCTTTCTCTCGTTCCCGGCTTCGTTCAGACCGCCGAAGGCTCCGTCCTCATCGCGGTCGGCAACACGCGTGTACTCACGAACGCAACCATCGAGCAGGGAGTCCCCGGCTGGCTGCGCAACTCTGGTCGAGGCTGGGTCACGGCGGAGTATTCAATGCTGCCGCGGGCGACCGTCACTCGTACCCCGCGCGAAAGTGAAAAGGGCAAGATCGGCGGACGCACCCATGAGATTCAGCGGCTGATCGGCCGCAGCCTGCGCTCGGTTGTAGACATGCATGCCCTTGGCGAGCGCACCGTGATTCTGGACTGCGATGTGATCCAAGCCGACGGCGGTACGCGCACAGCGGCCATCACCGGCGCGGCGGTGGCACTGGCGCTGGCGCTCAACGCGCTGGTCAAGGCGGGAACCCTGAAGCGCTCTCCGCTCAAGCAACTGGTGGCCGCAACTTCCGTTGGCATTGTGGGAGGCGCCTCGCTGCTGGACCTCTGCTATGAAGAGGACTCGGCTGCTGAGGTGGACATGAATATTGTGATGACTGAGGACGGCGGCCTCATCGAGACCCAAGCCACGGCAGAGAAGGGCAGCTTCTCCCGCGCACAGCTCAACGGCCTGATCGACCTTGCAGAATCCGGCTTGAAGGATATCTTCGCCGCGCAGCGCGCAATCCTCGCTCAGTGAACAAGAAACAGTGACCACTGCTCACGGTTCCCTGCCAGGGCGTATACTCGCTGATTCAGTTTGAATCCAGCCCGGAGACGCCTCATGCACACACTCACACGCCGTGAAATCCTTGCCTTGCTTCTTGCCGCACCCGCCGCACCCTATGCTTTTGGCGACGATACCGGCGGCTGGATATCCCTATTCGATGGCAAGTCCCTTAATGGCTGGAAGGCCAGCGAGCATGAGGGCACCTTCACGGTCGTCGATGGTCAGATTGTTGCCCATGGCACCCGCTCCCATCTGTTTTACGCCGGCCCGGCTCACAACGCCGACTTCAAAAACTTTGAGTTCAGCGCCGATGTGATGACCCGTCCCGGCGCCAACTCCGGCATTTACTTTCACACTGCCTTCCAGCCCACCGGCTTCCCGGCTGCCGGCTTTGAAGTCCAGGTTGCCAACACGTACAAGGGTGACAACAAGAAGACCGGCTCGCTTTACAGTGTCCGCAATGTTCACAAGCAACTCGTCAATGACAACGAGTGGTTCCAGATGCGCATTCTCGTACGCGGCAAGCAGGTGCAGATTCGCCTCAACGAAATGCTGGTGGTCGACTACATCGAGCCGGATCCGCCCTTCCGCGCCGATCTCAACTTCCAGCGCGTGATCAATCACGGCACCTTTGCCCTGCAAGGCCACGACCCCAACAGCACCACCTGCTTCAAGAACATCCGCGTCCGCCCGCTGCCGGATAACGCTCCGGCGCTCTCCACCGAGGTTCCGCAGGTGGACGAACTCTATCGCGAGACCATGCGACTGGGCGTTGAGAACTACCCGGTGGTGGATTATCACGTCCACCTCAAGGGCGGGCTGACCATTGAGCAAGCCCTGGCCAACTCCCGCCGCCTCGGCATCTTCTACGGCGTCGCCATCAACTGCGGCCTCAACTTCCCGGTCCACAGCGATGACAGCGTCCACGATTATCTTGAGACCATGAAGGGGCAGCCCTGCTACGTGGCCCTGCAGGGCGAAGGCCGCGAGTGGATGACCCTTACCTCGCCCGAATCCGTCGCCCGCTTCGATTACTGCTTTACTGACGCCATGACCTTCCGCGACGACACCGGCTACCGCCGCCGCATCTGGCTGCCCGAAGAGATGGGCGACGTCTCCAATCCGCAGGCCTTCATGGATATGTACGTCAAGCGTATTGAGGGCGTGATGCATGAGCCTATCGACATCTACGCCAACGCCACCTTCCTGCCGCTGCCCATCCGTCCGCAGTACGACGCACTGTGGACCCCCGAGCGGATGAAGAAGGTAATCGATGCCGCAATTGAGAACGACGTCGCCATCGAGATCAACAACCGCTACAAGATTCCAGGCCCCGCTTTCATCAAGGCCGCCAAGGCTGCGGGCGCAAAGTTCTCCTTCGGCACCAACAATGCCGAGGCCGAGCTCGGTCGCCTCGAGTATCCAATCCAAATGGTGAGAGAGTGCGGCCTGAAGTGGCAGGACATCTTTGTTCCCAAACCCGCTGGCCAAAAGCCCATCCAGGTAAAGAAGTGGCGCACCACCGTATCCTGAGCGCGCGCAAAACACTCGATTGAATTGCGGCGACAGAAGCGCATGCAGAAGGAGCAACACTTGAAGATCCCGGTGATGTGCGTCCGCAGCCTGATCTCAGTTCTTGCTGTCGGCGCACTCATAGGTGGCGTGATTGCCTGCTCCAGCCAAAGCGCCAAGCCATCACCATTTCCGTTCTTCCTATTCGACGAGCGGCCTTTCCAGATGAGTTGTGGAGATCGCCCGAGTCCACTTCCGCCCGGCACCCGCAGTTTTGTAACTGTCTCTCCGCTGGCTCCCTACGCGCGCACGCGCCTGAATACGCTCAACCTTCCGCGCTATGAGGTTCCGGCGCTGACAATCGCGGCCGAGCCACTCAATTGGATTCAGGTTACCGGCGCCAAACAGGATCACTGGACAGTGCAATTCTGTGCGAAGGGTGAAGGCAACACGGTGGCAGAAGCCAACGGCTACCTGCAGAAAATCTCGATGCAGCGCACCGGGAGCCTGCTGGCGCTGAATAGCACCGATTCGCATGGCCTTACTGGAGGGCAGGGGAACCTGCTCCTCACCGCGCCCGAAGACGCATCCCTCACCATACATAGCCAGGCGGCCGTGGAAGTTCATGACATGGCCGGAGCTGTGCGCGTCTCAGCGCTCGGTCGCGCCACTATCCTCAACACCACTGGCCGTGTGGATGTTTCGGCCATGATCGTCGATTTCGCAGGTTCACAGGGATGGGTATCCCTCAATGCTCCCTGGGACATTAACATCAAGCTCACCGCGCAACAGTTTCGAGGCAAGCTGAGCGCCAACGCACAGCGCCAGGTGCGGGTGCTCCTCCCACCCGGATTTCAAACCCCGATAGACGTACTCGTCAACCGCCCGAAGGACTTTGTATGCCGCGTGGATTTCTGCGCAAAGATCAAAAAAGTTCGCGTGAATTCCCTGTACCGGTTCACGTACGGCGACACTGAGGGCGCAACCGAGTCGATAGGGTTGAGGTCCGAGAGCGCTCAGGTTGTCCTTGATGGGACACAGTGAGATACCGGGTGTTCCTGTCTGCAGAAGAGAATCTGAGCGCTCCTCGACAAGCGCTCTTGCTGAGTTTCTTCCACCTTCCCTGGCTGCAAGGGCAGGATGCGTGACAAGCCTTACCTGAGCGCGGCCGCCAGCAGCAGCGTAATCCCCAGGCCGCTTACGGAAAGCACGGTCTCAACCACTGACCAGGTGGCCAGCGTTCCCTTCACATCCATCTTGAAGAGCGAACCGACCAGCCAGAAGCCCGAGTCGTTTACGTGCGAGAGCAGAAGCGATCCGCAGCCGGTGGCCAGCACCAGCATCTCTGGGCGTACGCCCATGTGCCCAGCCACCGGGGCCAGAACCCCCGAAGCCACAGCCATGGCGACGGTGGATGAGCCCATGCAGACCCGCACCACCGCGGCCAGAACCCATGCCAGCACCAAGGGCGGCATATGCGCTCCCAACGCCAAGCCCACGGTAGCCTGGGCCGCGCCAGAGTCGCGCAGAACTCCGCTGAGGCCTCCGGCTGCCGACAGAATTACCAGTACCCCGGCGATGGGCACAAACGCGTCTGCCGTAAGCCGGCGCAGCCGGTCCGGCCCGCTGTAGAGCGTGGTCTGAATCCGCGTGCCCAGCGTACCCAGCGCCACCAGAACCGCCAGCAGCATGGCCACATCCGGGTAGCCGAGCAGGTGCAGTACCTGATTCGCAATTCCGCCTGGCGCACTGGTCGCATCTGCCCAACTGCCTGCACAGATCAATGTGATCGGAAGCAGAATCACCACCAGCGCCCGCAACGCCCCGGCGGGTGCGGGACCCGATGCAGGCTTCAAACACTCCTGCTCGGGCACCCCTATCTCCTGTGGCGCGCCGGACTCGATGAGCCTGGCCTGCTGGCGCTCCCAACGGCGCATTAAAAACCAGCCTGTTACTGGCCCGGCCAGCGCCGCGGACAAGGCTCCGGCAACCAGACCCCAGAGAATGGTCCGACCCAGATCCGCATGGAAGACGGTTGCCGCAAGCATGGATGAGGGATGCGGCGGAAGCAGCCCGTGCGTGATTGAGAGCCCCGCAAGGACGGGTAGCCCCACCAGGATCGGTGGCCGCCGGCTTCGCCGCGCAGCCTCGACGATGATCGGCATCAGCAACACCAGCCCAACCTCAAAGAAGACCGGCATGCCCACCAGCAGGCTCAGCCCCAGCAGCGCCCAAGGCAACCCCCGCGGACCGCATCCCTCCACGAGTGCTTTGCCCAGCGATGCTGCGCCGCCAGAGCTGGCCAGCAACTGCCCCAGAATCGCTCCCATCCCGAGGATGATGGCGATGTGGCCCATCATGGTTCCCACGCCGCCGGTAAACGAGAGGGGAACCTGCTTCAGAGGCATGCCCGCGGCCACCCCCAGCCCCAGCGCAGCCACCGTAAGTCCCAGCGCTGCATGGAGTTTGAGCTTGACCACAAGAAATAGAAGCAGCAGCACCGTCCCGGCCACGCAGGCCAGCAGGTACCAGTCATGAGCAGTTGCCGTCGCAGGATTCACCGGCAGATTATTCCACACTGAACTCGTCGCATGCATCGGCCCCGTTGTGCGCTTCAGCACACTTTGCTCTTGCGCGCCTCTGCTACGATAAGGATGATTGCAGCTCCTGCAGCCCCATAGGCTGATCTCGCGCCCTCCCAGGGCCTGAGCGTACAGGCCGCCGGAGCCAACCCAGAAGGAGAATTTTCCTATGCCTCTTGTCTCCACGCGGCAGCTTCTCGACGAGGCCGCCAAAGGCGGTTACGGCGTCGGCGCATTCAACGTCAACGATATGGAACAGATTCAGGCCATCATGGAGGCGGCGCGGGAAACCAACTCGCCGGTCATCATCCAGGCCAGCCGTGGCGCGCGCCAGTTTGCGCAGGATAACTACCTCTATCACCTCATGCTCGCCGCAGCCGAGCTCTATCCTCAGATTCCGCTGGCCATGCACCTGGACCACGGCAACAGCTTTGAGACCTGCGAAAGCGCCATCAAGCTGGGCTTTACCAGCGTGATGATGGACGGCTCGCTCAAGGCGGATGGCAAGACCCCCTCCACCTTTGAAGAGAACGTTGAGATCACCAAGCGGGTTGTGGATTATGCGCACGAGCGCGGTGTTTCAGTTGAAGGCGAGATTGGCGTTCTGGGCGGCATTGAAGACGGCCATGGAGCCGGCGGCAGCGGCCTGGACCACGTTACCGATCCCGACCAGGCAGTCGAGTTTGCCGAGTTGACCGGCGTTGACTCACTGGCCATCGCCATCGGCACCAGCCACGGCGCCTACAAGTTCACCAAGAAGCCGGATGGCTCGGTTCTCAAGATGGACCTGTTGATTGCCATCCACAAGCGCCTGCCCAACACCCACCTGGTGATGCACGGCAGTTCCTCGGTTCCCAAGGACCTGCAGGACATCATCAACCAGTACGGCGGCAAGCTGAAGGAAACCTGGGGCGTGCCGGTTGAAGAGATTCAGCTCGGCATCAAGAACGGTGTCCGCAAGGTCAACGTCGATACGGACAACCGGCTGGCCATCACAGGCGCCATCCGCAAGGTTCTGTGGGAGTCTCCTGAGAAGTTCGATCCCCGCGACTACATGAAGCCAGCTCGCGCGGCCATGCAGAAGGTGGTTGCAGAGCGCATGGTTGAGTTCGGCCAGGCCGGCCACGCCGGCGACTATACCGCGATCTCAATCGCGGATATGGCCAAGGGCTACGCCAATGGCACCCTCATCACCAAGCCCCTCGTTACCGCCAAGTAACAGCGGATTCGAGAACCGAACTGAAGGGCCGTTCCGCTCGCGCGGGGCGGCCCTTTTTGTCTCCCCGGCAAGGGCACGCAAAGCCCTGTTTGCAGCAGTTGAAGGGCTCCGCTAACATCCGCGCTGTTCTATAACTGCACGAATGCACTCTATTATCCAAGCTACTGACACGGGAGAAGCCCGCCAGTAGCCTGGACTGTGCGCCCCCCTCGGCAACCGATATGCACCCTCATTCGGAGGCGATAGTTCTCTTCTGTGCAAATTCAGATACACTGAGATTCCACAACTGAACAGGTGCCCGCGACAAATTGCATGCGCCGGCAAGTGGCTGCGACAGACAAGGAGGCTTCAATGAAGATTACCGATACGATTGGGTTGGTTCTGAAAAGCAAGGCTCAAACCAGGGTTTTCTCTATTGGGCCCGAACAGTCGGTTTATGAAGCCATTGAGATGATGGCCAAGAACGACATTGGCGCCGTGATGGTCCTCGCTGACAACAAGCTGGTTGGAATACTCTCCGAGCGCGACTACACACGCAAGGGCGTCCTGCTGGGCCACCAATCCAAGGGAACGCAGGTACACGAGATCATGACCACACCGGTCAACTTCGTCAGTCCGCAGAACACTGTGGATGAGTGCATGGCGATGATGACCGAGCACCACTTCCGCCATCTGCCGGTTTTGCAGGGCGACGCCGTGGTGGGCATCATCTCGATCGGCGACCTAGTCAAGTGGGTCATCTCCGGCCAGGCGCAAACCATTCAGGAACTTGAGGGATACATCACCGGAGCGTATCCGGCGTAGTCATTTCTCCATTGCTCTGGCCAAGGCGTGCATCCCAGGTCTCAAGCCGGACCCAAGATACACGCCTTGACTCTGCCGTTCCGCCAGTCCTTTCCTGCATCGCAGCCCGGCAATCTACAGTCGCCCTTTAACGCGCCAGTCCCTTTTCGTTAAAGGTAACTTTGGTTCCAGCCTTGAACTGGACCGCTCCGCCACCCGACTGCGGGTACAGAGCCGTGTTCTGCGCAAGGTAGCCGGAGATCACCTGGCCGTGCTCATTAAACGTGATTCCGCTCCCAGCCATGAACTGGACTGCAGTGCCGCTGCCTTGCGGGTAAAGCACTGTGTTCTGCGCCAGGAAGGCGTAGATAACATTGCCGTGTATGTTGAAGTTGACCACCTGCCCGCCTTTGAACTGGACTGCAGTACCGCTGCCTTGCGGGTAGAGGACCGTGTTTTGCGCCAGCACCCCGGAAGTCACCTGGCCGTGAATGTTGAAATTCACCGGGCCCCCGGCGATGAACTGGACTGCGGTACCGCTGCCTTGCGGATAGAGCACCGTATTCTGGGCCAAGGTGCCGGATATTACCTGGTTTTGTGGATTCAGCGTTACCACGGTTCCGGCTTTGAACTGAACCGCGGTGCCACTGCCCTGCGGGTAGAACACCGTATTCGCAGTCAATGTCTTTGTAGTGTCGGCAAAAAGAGAGTTAGGCACGAGCAAAATTACGGCAATAGCCAAAACCATTAAGAGCGCAATACTCCTTGATATCCAGGAGCGGCGCTCCGCAGGATTGTGAGTGATTGGTTCGGCAACCCGCGCATCAAGCCCAGTGAATCTTCTTGCGGCGGGAAAAGGACCCAGCGTCACGTTCGGCATAGTTATATCCTCCCTCTGGGTTGAAGTTCAACGCGCGCGGGGGACGGGAGCGAATTCGGCCCTCGCAGGTCGCCGCGAATTATACCGCTGAGAGTGGATTGTTTTGTTGGAAATTTTTGCTATATCTATCAAAATTTGGCAGGGTATTCCGCTGCTATTGCCGCCGAACCCACAAGCAAGCTACTACGCTCCAAACCAGCCTTGCTCGCGAGCCTCTTCCAGGCGGCTCTTCAAGTAGTCCCACAGCGCCGGGCAGCCTGCCTCGATCTCCGGGGCGATGCGTCGAACAACGCGCTCGTAGCTGATGTTGTTTTCGCGCCAGCTTTGTCCCTGGTTCTTGAGGTTCAGCAGCACCGGCATGGCACGGTCAACGGAGTGGGCAAAGCGGGACTCTGGCGTGTCGCCATCCTCAAACTCCAGCCACAGCGCCAGAAACGCCGCGCCTTGCGGCTCCGGCAACAGCCCGAAGACGCGCTTTACCCCGGCCAGTTCCGCGGCCTTGCGGTCTTCCCAGCCGCCTTCTACAAATACCATGGTGTCGCCTGCGTCGATCTCCCCGATGTCGTGCACCAGCAGCATCGCGATCACCCGGCTGATATCGACTGCCGACTCGGCGTAGCGCTCCAGCGACGCGCCCATCAGCGCAAGCTGCCAGCTATGCTCGGCTGAATTCTCGTAGCGATCCAAGCCCACGGGCTTGACCTTGCGGATCACTCCCTTGAGCTTGTCCAATTCCAGGATGAAGTCGACGATCTGTTGCATATCAGTTCTCAGTGGATCGCGGTTAGTTGGTTGCGGCTCTTAGCGTTGCTGTTGCCTGCTCCTGATCCTTGTACTGCAACTGGTAGAGCTTCCAGTAGAGCCCGCGCTCGGCCAGCAGTTCCTGGTGCGAACCCTTCTCGCGCAACTGCCCCTTGTGCATCACCAGAATCGTCTCGGCCCGCTGCACTGTTGAGAGCCGGTGCGCGATCAGTACGCTGGTGCGCCCTTCCACCATCCGCTCCAGCGCACCGCGGATGCGCAGTTCAGTATCCGTGTCCACGCTCGATGTAGCCTCATCCAGAATAAGAATTCGCGGGTTATAGGCCAGCGCGCGCGCAAAGTTGATGAGTTGCTTTTGCCCTGTTGACAGCGAGTTGCCGCGCTCCTGCACCGGCTCATTGAAGCCCTCGGGCAGGCTCTCGATAAAGTCCAGCACGTTCACATCGCGCGCCGCCTGCCGCAGTTCCTCGTCTGTGATTGCCTCGTTGCCCAAGCGGATATTTTCCTTCAGCGTTCCAGTGAAGAGGAAGGGATCTTGCAACACCACAGCGAAGTGCTGGCGCAGCTTTCGCAGATCCTGTAGGCGCAAGTCAACGCCATCCAGTAGTATCTGCCCTGCCGTTACTTCGTAGAAGCGCATCATCAGACTCGTGAGCGTGGTTTTGCCCGCCCCCGTATGGCCAACAATGGCCACGGTCTGCCCCGGTTCGACGGTGAAGGATACATCCTTCAGAATCCACTCGATGCCTTCAATCGCCGCCATCTGCGCAGCGCAGGAACTGGATGCCTGGGCCGCGGCCACCGCCGCCTGCTGCGCCTCGGTCAGCTTCTGATAGGTGAACCACACATGGCTGAATTCGATGCGGTTGCTGCCGTCACCCTCTACTGGCTTCGCCGGGCTTACAATCTCCGGCTCCGTATCCAGCAGTTTGAAGATGCGCTCGCAGGCCGCCATGGCTGCCTGCAGAATGTTGTACTTGTCGCTCAAGTCCTGGATGGGTCGCCAGAACCGCTGCGAGTATTGGATGAACATGGCCAGCACGCCGATGGTCACGGCCCCGTGGCCAATCACGCTGAAACCGCCGCGCCACACTACCAGCGCGATTGCCACCGCGGAGAGCAGTTCGACCGCCGGGTAGTAAAGCGCGTAGGCGAAGATGGTGTCTTTGAATGCGATCATGTGCAGGCGATTGACCGATTCAAAGTCCTGGTAGGCGCGCTCTTCACGGTTGAAAAGCTGCACCACGCTCATGCCCGTAACGTGTTCCTGCGTGAAGCTGTTGATGCGCGCAATGGCAGCGCGCACGCGCCGGTAGCTCTCGCGCACGTGGTCGCGAAAAAGGCGGGTAACAACAAGAATCAGCGGCAGCACGGCAAAGGCCAGCAGCGCCAGCCACCAGTTGATGCTGAGCATCACCGCGGCCATAATCGCCAGCATGAAGAAGTCGTTCACGATGGCGAGAATGCCATCAGTGAACATGTCATTGATTGCGTCTACATCCGAAGTCAGCCGGGTTACCAGGCGGCCCACTGCGTGGGTGTCAAAGAACCCTACGTCCATCCGCTGCATGTGGCGAAAGATGTCTCGGCGCACATCGAACATGACCTTCTGCCCCATCCACTGCATCAGGTATGTCTGCACAAAGGCAAACATGTACGCGGCCAGCAGCATGCCCAGATACAAGGCAGCAAGGATGGATATGCCGCGGTAAGCGTCCGCGGGCAGCAGCAGCGCCAGGGGGCTGCTGCGGGCCAGCCAGTGCGCCAGCGCGCTTGAAGCATCTTCACTCTTCAGGTTGGGAGAGAGATAGCGGTCAATCGCCATCATCACCATGATGGGTCCGGTTACATCGCAAATGGACTTGAGCGACACCGAGAGGGACGATACCGCTGCCTGCAACCAGTATGGCTGCACGTACCTGGCCAGCCGCCCAACCAGCCGCGAGTCATAGACCTTGCCTACCGGATCTTCATCGGGCTTGCGCGCTGCTTTGGGCTTGTCGGGTTGGGGTAACTTCTTTTGCTCTGCTTCCGCCATGGATTAAGGGTGGTTCGGCCTTCCTTATTCATTGTACGAGGCGGCTTTCGGGAGGCAGCGGAGTTCGTTGTTCAGCCAGGGCGTTTGCCACGCAGAATCTATCCCCACTGCCAACAAAACAGCCCCGGCCAATTGCTTGGCCGGGGCTGTCAGGTTTGAGTGCGCTGCTTTTGCTTAGAACTGCAAACGCAGTGTGAGCTGCACCTGGCGAGGCGTATTGGCAGAACTCGCCACGCCCACGCCCGGCTGGATGGTCTCTACGCCGGTGGTGCCGTTCGGGTTGGTGTAGCCCATCATGTTGAGGGCGTTGAATGCATCCAGGTTGAAGCGCAGGGCAACCTTCTCCGTAATCGGGAACATCTTGAAGATGGACAGATCAACCGTGTAGTTGATGGGTCCGTTCAAGATGGTGTTCGAATAGGGGTTGGAGCCAATCGGGCCCGGAGCATAAGCGTTGGTGATGGGCGCGGATCCGCCGATCAGGGTAACGCCAACGTTGTTGTTGTTGTTGATGGCGTCGATCGGCGATGAATACGCGCCGCTCGCGCCCTGGCCGGCAACGTAGCTGGAGGGCAAACCGCTGACGCCCTTGACTGCTGCGTTGATCTGGTTCACTGGGAAGTAACCGTTGAACCAGAGGTATTCCGGATGGCAAACACCAGAGGTGCAATCGGTGATCTTCTGGGTGTGCTTGTACATCTTGATTGGGTTGGTCGGTCCCCAGTTCGACGATGTGATGCCGAAGTCTGTTGACACGATGTTGCCGTCGCCGGCAATCTGCCATCCGCCGACTGCTTCGTCAACCAAGCGGTTTACGCCGCCAAGGAAGTGCTTGCCACGGCCGAAGGGAAGTTCCACAACGCCGTTGAAGGTGATGTGCTGCTTCGGAATCGCGGTGTCAACCTTGTACTCTTCGAACTTGTCGAGAGCATGGTATTCCTGCCAGGGCAGTGTGCCCGAAGGACCAGCAGGAGGCAAGGCGGGTGCAATGGCCGCACCGGTTGCAGTGGACAATGCCGAAACGGTACCGAGTGCTCCCAGAACGCCCATGTAGTTGGCGCGAGGATCAACCGTGCTGTCGCGGAAGTAGTTGCCACCCACGCGGAGGGGCTTGGACCAGACGTAGTTGATCTGGTAAGCAATGCCGCGATGGAAGAGGCGCTGGTAGGTAACCTGCAGCGCGTTGTCGTTGGACCAGCCGTTCTTGATATCCCAAGTATTGCCGCCCCAGGTCTTCTGGTCGTAGGGACCGGTAGCCGTGGCGCCGTACTGGTTTGAACCGATGGTGGTGCCGGAAGGAGGCGCGATGCCGTAAGCCGCTTCCCAAACGAACTGCGAAGGATGGTTGTTGATGTAGTAGTAGTGATCCAGGTTGGTGCCATGGCTCCACAACCAGGTAACGCGGAAAGCTGCGTTGCCCTTGAGCGGCTGCTCAATTGTGAAGTTCATCTGGGTCACGTAATCAGGAGGCATGGAAGCTGAGTTGCTCCACAACGAGACGCCGGGAAGAATGGCATTCGTGTTGGCGCTGTTCACCACGTTGGCGCTGTTGGTACCCATAACAACCGGCTGTGCGTTGCGCAGCAGGTAGTTGTTGATGCCGTCAGGAGACTGGGCTGCCAGGTTGTAGTTCTGGCTGTAGCCGGCGACCAGCGGGTTGTTGCCCATGGGGTTCTTGACAAAGCTGCGGGTCGGCATCGGATAGATGTAGCGACCGTAGGCTCCGCGGATTACCGTTCCGTGCTTGCCGCCGAAGGGCTGGTAAGCAACGCCCACGCGGGGGCTGAAGGTGAACGGGTAGTTCTTCATCAGTGCGGAGGGCATCCCGGCTTGCTGGGGTGTCTCATACACAACGCCGATGTTGGCCATGTTGGTGATGATGGTCTGTGTGGTATATCCCTTGGCAATCAAAGCCGCCGGAGGAGAGGCCAGGACCATGGCATCGTTCTTGTAGTCGAAGCTGTTATAGACGCCATCCTTGACCCAAACGGCTGGATGATCTTCCCAACGAGCGCCCACGTTGACCGTAAGATTGCGGGTCCAGTGGTAGTTGTCCTGGAAGTAGCCGTCGATCTCCATGTCGTGGAAGTGCTCGTACGGAGGCTCCTGCGTCACGGTGTACTGGTAGGCCGAACCGAGGTAAGCGTCAACGTCAACGCCGCCCGTGTTCTTCAATACGCCTGCGTTGGTAAGCTGTGTGCCCGTGTCATAAAGGCCAGTGGTCTGGTTGGTGAAGTTGATCTGGTCGGCGCCTTCGTCAGGCAGCTGCCCAAACCGTTCGTGACGGTAACGGCCACCGAACTGCATCTGGTGCTTGCCGACTGTCTTGGTCATGTTTTCGTCGAGGTTGTCGACGATCTGGCTCAAGCCATAGATGAACTGCGTGCCGCCATAGGGCCACACCAGCTGCGATCCATAGCTCGGGAAGCCGGGCTCGCCGAAGTTGTTCGGAGTGCCGAGCATCTTTTCAAAGTCGGCCTTGGGCGTGCCGCCGGCATAGTTATGCTGGCCGAGCGCCTGCTGGCTGACGATGGTCTCAGAGAAGAACGTGGGCGAGAAGACATGCGTAAAGCCGAGAGCCTCAGCAAATGAAGCAGACGGGTTATAGGCAATGCCGCTGGCCTGAGCCGGGAATCCATCGGCAGCAATCGTCGCCGGCGAATTGACCGGGTAGTTGCGCAACGAGATGCTGGTCAGGATGTTGCTGGTATAGCGCAGGTAGGCGCGGTTGGCTTCGTTGAACTCATGATCCAGGCGGAACGTGTGGGTAGGAACCACGTTGAACGTGGGGTTCGCCACCGACAGGTTGGTCGATGTGTTCGGGTTGTCCAGCGTGTTGGGAAGCTGCGTGATGTCGAAGATGATCTTCGTCGTCGGAGCCAGACGTGCGGGGTTGATCTTGTTTGGCACGCCGCCGTAGTTGAACTGCGTACGGCAATAGGGGTTGGCCTGGTAGGTGGTAGTGCCGCCGGCGCCTGGTGTCGCGCAAGCTGCATCGTTATGCGTCGTCGCCGGATCGTACAGCGTCTGTGCTACGCCAGAGGTATTGGTGTATGCACTGAAGTCGCCGTTTCTCCAGGCCACTGAAGGCACCGGAACCAGCTCGGCTGTCGGGCTGGCAAACGAGTAGCGCTCATAGGCATAGAACCAAAAGCTCTTGTCCTTGCCGTGGTAGACCTTGGGAACGATGATTGGTCCGCCGGCGGATGCGCCAAACTCGTTACGCACCAGGTGAGGAGCGGCGTAGTTGTAGGCGTTATTGCGGTTCTTTGCAATGCCGATGGCGTTGTTGCGGGCGGTCTCAAACAACGCGCCATGCAGCGAGTTGGTGCCCGACTTGGTGGTGACGATTGCGGTGCCCGGCTCGGAGTACTGCGCGCCGGTGTTGGTGGTCTCAACGCGGACTTCCTGCACTGCGTCCGGATCGGGAGCCTGTGTCTGTCCCAGGTTCATGCCGCCAAACTGACGGTTGCTGATCGGCACGCCGTCGGCAACATACTCAAGCGCCTCGCCCAACAGTCCGTTGGCGCGGCCGCCGCCTTCAAGACCAGGAGTGGTCATTGAAGCCAGGTTGATCAGGATGCGCCCGTTCATGGGGAGCTGGTTGATTCTGGTGTTCTCAAGCGTGGAGGCAATGGTGCCGTTGTCGGTGGTCGTCAACTGGACGATATCCGCGGCTACCTCAACCTGCTGGGTCACTGAGCCGGCCGTCAACGCGGGATTGATAATCGCGTTCTGAGCCACAAGCAGTTCCACACTGGTCTTGTATCCCTTCATGCCGGGCGCGGACACCGTGACGGTGTAGGTGCCTGTGAAGAGTGCCGGCACCTGGTAGAAACCAACGGCGCTGGACGTTGTATTGGTTGTGATGTTGGTGGCCTGGTTGACCACATGAATCGTGGCTCCAGGGATCACTGCACCGGTTGAATCCGTTACCGTGCCCTGAATCGAGCCGGCGCCGGATTGCGCAAAAGCGCCCGTGCAGCACATCGCGAGCCCTACCAGGGCCACGATGGCGATTAGGGGCAAATTCCACGAGCGGAAAGTGCGCGTCATATTACTGGCAAATTTCTTCATTCGAATGTGTACTCCTGAAAACTCAGGTTGGCATGGCAAGCCATGCATTCCGTTTGTTACAGCTCTCCGAATTGCCGCACACCTATCCCGACACCTTGACTTGATCCTTGCTTTGCAGTGTTCTCCAGACGGCTTGAGCCGTTGGACTGAAAGGAAAGATTTCTCTCGCAGTACCGGGGAAATATGCGTACATCAAAGAACTGCACTGATCACGTTTGCAGATTTTGCTGCAAACCTTTTCAGCATCCTTGATAACGTAACGCAATTCACTGTAAGGGAAGGTAACGATAACACTTGAACCAATACATAGTTCTAACGCTAGATTGCGGTCCTCACAGTGAACGAGCAAGGTTAAAACTACGTGAAGGCACTGTCAAGTAAATAAAATGCAAAGATAAACACTCTAAAAAATAGTAAAGAATAGAATATTTGCCCGATAAGGTTGCAACAGATAGGCCCTGCACTGAATACGACAATCGCTCAATACGGCAAGACATTCAGGCAAGTCGCTCTAAATAAATAGTTTAGTGATTTCCACCGGAGTATGATGCAGGGATGGCGCATCGGAAAGAGGGGATTCCATCTCGCTTTCACGGTTTCAGTATTTGGAGCGGTTCCGTCAAACGCTCAGAGAGGAGGTTAGATAACGTTAAATATTGTGAATTCAGGCGGGCTGTGCGTTGGAAATGGCCTAAACGTACCATGGACCGGTACCCGGCCTGTGAGAAAAACAGACCGGCTACCTGATGGCGCACTTGTGACCGGCAACCGGCAATCGTGCTGACTATTGCGCCAGAACGCTCTTCCCTGGGTCCGGCGCAACCTCTGCCATCCCCAGGGCGGCAAGGCTGGCAAAATCCAGACGGACAACCATCGTGGTCCCGGCAAATTCCTCCACCGGCAGCCCATGCAGCCTGAGATAGGCCTTATGATCCGTCCACTCCATGGGAGCTATATCCAGACGCCATTCCACCAGGCGGCCATCATTCAGCAGCACTGCGCGCAAAGGCGGAAGGGCAAGCGGGCGCAGGCGCACTTCTTCCCCGTCCAGCGGCTGCACCAGGTGTACGTAAAGGCTGTTCTCTTTACGCGTGATCAGCACATCCCGATTGGCGGTGATCGCCGAAACTGGCACAGCGTCATCAAATGCCTCCCGGACCCGCTTGTACCATTTGCCAATGCGGCCCAGAATCTCGGTAGGCTTGGCGCGAATCACCCCGTCGCCATCCGGCCCCACATTCAGCAGGTAGTTGGCGTCGCGGGCGCGGTATTTTGCAATGCTCGAAGTCAGGTAGCGAAGACTGTAGTAGTCCTCATCCTTGCGGTAGCCCCAGCTCTCCATGCCCACGGACTGGCAGGCCTCAATCCGCTGCCTGAAGCTGCGCGGCTGATCGTAGCTGCGGTCGTAGTCCCGCTCCGGTGTGCCGAAGTCGCCATCATCGAAGCCCCGGTTATTGATCACGATCGAGGGTTGCAGCGCGCGGATCATGGCGTTGATTGAGGGATCGTTGAATTTGTCCACGCGCATATCCCACCAGAAGCCGCTGATCTTCCCATAGCGGGTCAACAGTTCCCCTACCTGGCCCTTGAGGAACTCCAGATAGTTTTCAAGGCTGGGGTGGTCTCCTGGCTGCGGCGGCAGCTCGTGCGAACGGCCCTGGTTCGGATACAACGGGCTATGCCAGTCGGCGACAGAATAATAGAGGCACAGCGGAAAGTTCCGACGATGGCAGGCCTCAGCAAGCATGCCCAGCACATCCTTGCCGTAGGGCGTGTTCATGGTATTGAAGGGAGTGAGCTTCGTATCCCAGAGGCAGAAGCCCTCATGATGCTTGGTGGTGAGGCAGATGTACTCCATGCCCGCCGATTCAGCAAGATCGAGCCAGGCATCGGGGTTGTACTGTTTGGGATTCCACTGCTGCAGCAGCTTTTCGTATTCCGCGCGCGGAACGCCGCCCCGCCACTCCAACTGCTCATGCCAGCCGGCAATGGAGTAGAGACCCCAGTGGACAAACATGCCAAAGCGCTTCTTGAACCACCAGTCCCGGCTGTCTCCAAAGCGCGGCGCCAGCGTGCCCTCTGCAACGCCGGGGGCAGGATGCGTTGCGAGAACCTGATCCGGCTTGGCCTGTGCCGGCGCAGCCTGTTCGCCAAGCGTCATCATGGCTGGGACCGCCGGAATTGCGGCAACCGCAGCCTGCAGAAATCCTCGTCTGTTCATCTTCTCTCCATCCTCACCGCCGCGAACGGCCAGCATGCGTCTCTGTGCGCGCCTGCACCTCGCGTTCACCGCTTCGCCGCGGCAACGCCTTTGCACAAGAAGTATGTCACGGCATCCGGGCCTTCAAATTGTGCGGCGGGCAAAATATCTCTTCCCCGCTCAGGAAGACTCTGTGTATGGTAGGGGCAAGGAGAGCACGCCATGCTACGCAGGGAATTTCTTCGCAAGTCCGCACAGGCTGTGGGAGCCGCGATGCTCTCATCGGGCGCTACCGCGCAGGCCGCAAGCTGGCTCAACGCCAGCCCCCTGGCGCACAAGTTTACGGCTCAGGATGAAATCGTCCTCGGGCGCACGGGCATTCGTACGAGCCGCCTGGCCATGGGCACGGGAACCATCGGCGGCCATGGAGGCTCGAACCAAACCCGGCTCGGCACTGAGTCCTTCGTCAACCTGCTGGTCAACGGATACCACGAGAACGGCCTGCGTTTTATTGATGCAGCCGACTCCTACGGCAGCCACCCGTATGTTGCCGCCGCGCTGAAGCAACTTCCACGCGACAAGGTAACCGTGCTGACCAAGACAGACAACCGCACCGCGGCCGGTGTGCGCGCGGACCTTGACCGCTTCCGCAAGGAACTGGGCGTGGACATGATCGATATCGTGCTTATCCACGTGGTTACTGAGGCTGACTGGACCACGCGCTACAGCGCCGTAATGGATGTACTCTCTGAAGCCAAGGAGAAAGGCATCATCCGCGCCCACGGCTGCTCCTGCCATACCATTCAGGCTCTGCGAGCAGCGGCCGCATCACCGTGGGTCGAGGTGGACCTGGCGCGCCTGAACCCAATCGGCCGTTATATGGATGCCGATCCCGACACCGTCATCTCCGTACTGAAACAGATGAAGGAGCAGGGCAAGGGCATCATCGGCATGAAGATTCTGGGGCAGGGAGATTTGCGCGACCGTCCGGGCGACGCGGTCCGCTTTGCACTTGGCAGCGGCGCGCTCGATGCCTTCACCATCGGCACCGAATCCAAGGCCGAGCAGAAGAACCTGATCGAGCACATCGCCGCCGCGTAAGCCTGTTCCCGCGCGCGGCGCCAGAGTGTGTTTGTTGCAGAAAGAGCCCTCTGCATCCTGCGAAGGGCTCTTTCTGCTGCATTCAAACTTCTACCGGATACTCGAACCGCAAAACGCTCCTTACGCGCCCTGTTCCGGTTTTGGGGCCGGCTTGGCCACGGGCTTCTTCGGCGTTGGGCTGGATACTCCCATGCTCATCAAAAGATAACCCAACCCCTTGCGCAACATATCGACCATACTCATTGGTTGCCTTCCATTTCCGAACCGTTAAGACTACTTTTTTGAAACCACAGGGACTGCCGCAGGCTGCTGACCACGAAGAATTTCGAGCGCGGCCGGGGGCAGCGGCTTGTCGGCATCTGCAATCAGCAGCGTAACTTGCCACATCTGTGTCTCAGTAAGCACATCCTTATAGGCCGGCATCCCGGTAAGCCGGATACCGTTAATCACCTTCCAGTAGCTCTCACCCGGCGGGTCATCGCTAACACCCACCACATTGCCATTGCGGTGCTTCTCCCACAGCGCCGGAGCCTTGGGGAACATATGGGCTCCAAACGAAGATGGCTTGCCATGGAATCCGTGGCAGGCCGCGCACTGGTCGCGATAGATTTGCGCCCCCGCTACCAGGTTGAGCTCATTGGCCTGGATGGGCGGCACCTTGACTAGTTCCCGCTGAATTCGTGCGCTCAACGGTATCTTTGTGATCATCTTTTCCTGCGGTAGCGGCGGGTCTGCCACAGCCACCGGCACCTGTCCAAAGCGGAACCAACCCAGCACGACAGCAGGAACCAGCACAACTCCCAGTACAACTCCCAGCAAAATCCGACCCATGTTCTTGTGGCCTCCGTGCCCTTCATCCTACGGTATTGCCGCCTTGCCGTGCCCGCCATCCCATTCAACTGTTTGAGCCCCCGAAGCAAAAACCACTGGACAATCCCACGGCAAATTTGCAAAAGTCTCGTCCATACTGCGGCAGCAGAAGCGGGCCGCGGCCACTCCAAGGAAAGCGAGGACTTTCTCCATGGCAGACCACTCAAAGATGAGTCTCGGCCGCAAGGCCATCAAGACTGACAGCCGCACCCTGGCCCTAGGCGCTTACCTTACGCGTGCGCTTCCGCCTCCGCCCCCCGCCGCCGATTGGACCAAGGGCATTACCTCCTGGGGCATGATGCGCAACGACACCCTGGGTGACTGCACCATCGCCGGAGTGGCCCACGCAATCCAGATATGGTCCGCGAACACCGGCAACACGATAACCGTGCCCGACGCCACCGTGGAGAGCTACTACGAGAAATGGGATGGCTACGTGCCCGGCAACCCCAACACTGACAACGGCGGCGTGGAACTGGACGTACTTAACGACTGGCAGAAGCAAGGCTTTGCCGGGAATGTTCTACTCGCCTTCGCAGATCCCAAATACTCCAATCTAGTTGAGATTCGCCAGTCCATCGCACTGTTTGGCGGCGTTTATATCGGCCTCGCCCTGCCCATTTCCGCGCAGAAGCAGGACGTATGGGACGTAGCGCCCACGGGCGGAGCCAGCGCCCGGAAGGGAAGTTGGGGCGGCCACTGCGTCTTTGTGCCCAAATATGACCAGCACGGATTCACCTGCATCACCTGGGGCTCGGTGAAGACCATGACCATCGCCTTTTGGAAAAAGTACTGCGACGAGGCCCATACCCTGCTCGGCCAGGACTGGCTTTCTGCCAAGGGCGCTCCCAGTGGATTTGACCAGGCCCAGTTGTTGGCCGATCTCAAGGCCATCAAATAGCTCAAATTGCTCCTATTTGCCTCCACTTGCGTCCAAACCAGCAGCGCTTCTCCCACAGGCTCCCCCCAAGGTGTTTTAATACCTAATGGGGGGAGCACTGCATCCTGTGGAGGTGTGCTTCCGTATTCCCGTGGAGGAAACCCGATACCGATGCGTTCTTTTTGCAGTCTTGCCCTTCTGCTGGCCATGGGTCTGCCAGCCACGCACGCCGTTCTGGCCCAAAGCTCGAGCAGCAATCCTCCAACCCAGGCGCCGGATCAGGCCCAGGCAAAGCACCCCTCTGCGGATTCGCCTCAGCAGTTGAGCGTGCAGGCGCGCATTCGCGCCCGCCGCGAGCAGCGCCGCGCCGCAGCCATCCACGATGCCTACTCTCACCTGTATGAGACCTACGCTTCCATTGGCTACCTGCGCTTTGTTCCCGGCCCTTCATTGCAGCGCGTTACCCTTTACGCCTGGGACACCGGCCTGACTCGCTACTTCAGCGAGCGCCTCGGCGTCACGGTAGATGGGCGCGGCTATTACGGCACCGCCTTCGTGGGCCTCAACTCGAGCAATATTACCCGCCCCGCCATCAGCCATTACGATGTGCTGGCCGGCCCCACCTACCGCTTTTATATGCAGCCCAAGTACTCCATCTCAGGACGCGTCATGGCCGGCTATGCGCAGGGGAACTTCTCCTCTGACACCAACGGCTTCGGCGCCAAGGGCCTTGGTCTTTACCCTGATGGAGGCACCTTCGCCGCCGACGCCAGCGCTATCGCCGAATACAATTTTTCGCCCAGCATCGGCTTCCGCCTTGGCCCCGATTACTACGCCACCGGCTTTGGTTCGACGATGCAGAACAGCATCGGATTCACGGGCGGCGTCGTTTACCGCTTCGGCAAACAGTAGCAACCATCGCGCAGACCGAATCGCCTGAAAAGTGAGAGCTGAAGCAATCCGCGGAGTTTGCGCAGGTTTGCTACAGCTCTTTCTTTTTGCCCGGCGCCGACCCTCCCACTGCGTGCGACCCATGACAGGTATTTCTGGATAGCGCCGATGCTCTATCTAGAGCGGTATAATTTGGGCGGTTTCAAGCTGTTCTTGGAGACTCCCATCAAAATGCCGCAAATTGGCAGGCTCACCGCACTTGTGTTCGTCGCACTGCTGATGGTCTTGCAACCGGGACCGCAAATGGCAGGCCAGCAACCCTCCGATTTCCGCACCCCCGCCCCGCCGCCTGCCCCTCATCTGAACGGCCCCAAACTCTACGGCGTTCGCCCCGGCCACCCGTTTCTTTATCGCATTCCCGCCACCGGCAACAGGCCCATGGCGTTCTTCGCACATGGTCTGCCTGCATCGCTGAAGCTCGACCCGCATACAGGAATCATCTCTGGAAACGCGCCTGAAAAGCCCGGCGACTACGCCGTGACGCTCAGCGCCGCCAACGCCCTCGGCAAAGACAGCCGCCCGTTCAAGATTGTGGTTGGCGACACCATCGGCCTTACGCCCCAGATGGGCTGGAACGACTGGTACGCCTATTACGAGCACATCTCTGACAAGGATGTGCGCACCGCAGCCGGCCAGATGGTCGCCTCTGGAATGGCCGACCACGGCTACCAGTACGTTGACATGGACGACTGCTGGGCCATCAAGCCCGGCTCAAGCGACCCGGCAATGAAGGGACCTGCGCGCGATGCTGAAGGCAACATCCTGCCCAACTCCCGCTTCCCTGACATGCCTGCGCTTACCGCTTACATCCACGCCCTCGGCCTCAAGGCCGGCATCTACAGCGGCCCGGGCCCCTTAACCTGCGCCAAATATGAGGCGTCCTACCAGCACGAAGATGCCGACGCGCATCGCTTTGCCCAATGGGGCTTTGACCTCCTGAAGTACGACTGGTGCTCCTACGGCCGCATCGCCAAAGACAAGTCTCTTGAGGAAGTCGAGAAGCCCTACATCAAGATGGGCGGAATCCTCCATGGGCTTGATCGCGACGTCATTCTGAACATGTGCCAGTACGGCATGGGAGAGGTGTGGAACTGGGGACGCGAAGTTGGCGGCCACTCCTGGCGCACCACCGGCGACCTTGGGCTGGAGCGCGCGACCTCGCTGCCCGGCTTCTACAGTATCGGCTTTGCCAACGCCGCGCTTGGCGCTCATGCCGGCCCCGGCGGATGGAACGATCCTGACTACATTCTTATCGGCTCGGTAGGCGACGCGCACAATCTGGCCGCGCCCGCCCGCCCCACAACGCTCACCCACGAAGAGCAGTACAGCTACATGTCCATGTGGTCGCTCATGGCCGCGCCCCTGCTGTTCTCTGGCGACATGAGTACGCTGGACCCGTTCACGCTGAACGTCCTGTGCAACTCTGAAGTGATCGATGTGGATCAAGACTCACTCGGCAAGCAGGGCGTTATCATTCGCAAAACGGATACCGAGTTCATTCTTGCCAAGCCACTCGAAGACGGCTCGCTCGCCGTGGGACTCTTCAACCTCACCACCGAGCCGCGTTCCATCACGGCAGACTGGAAGCAACTTGGTCTGAAGGGAACGCAAACAGCCCGCGACATCTGGCGGCAGCACGGCCTCGGTTCATTTACCGGCAGCTTTTCTTCTCAGGTTCCGCCCCATGGCGTCATCATGGTGCGGCTCGCCTCTACCCATCACGCGAATTGAAAATTGGATTCGCCATTCACCTTCAATCCAACGAACCAGAGGAGCCACACCTATGAAAAACAGCCTCACACGCCGCAACTTCATTCAATCCAGCGCCGCCATGGCGGCCGCCGCTTGTGTTGCCTCCAGCGCAACCCCGTCGTTTGCCACTGCACTGCCTGTTTCCGGCAAGCCCTCGCCGATTCAACTGGGCATCTGCAGCTACACCTTCCGCAGCTTTACCCGCACCCAGATGCTGGGCTATCTGAAGGATCTTAAACTCACCGATCTGAACGTCAAGGACATCAAAGACCACCTGCCCATGGACCCCGCGCAGGAAGCCCTGGCCCTGGCTGACTATGCCGCCGCCGGCATCAAGCTGCACGCCGCCGGAGCCATCTACTTCCCCAAGGACGATGAAGCCGACATCCGCGGCAAGTTTGAATATTGCAAGCGCGCCGGCATCAAGGTCATCGTCGCCGGCGATCCAACCCCTGAGTCGCTCAAGTGGATCGAGAAGTTCGTGAAGGAATACGACATCAAGATTGCCATCCACAATCACGGCCCCGAGGACAAGTTCTTCCCGTCGCCCTTTGACGTGCTCAAGGCCATCAAGGACCTCGACCCGCGCATCGGCTTCTGCATCGACGTAGGTCACGCCGCCCGCGCCAACGCCAATCTCGTGGAGGCCATTCACGCTACCGGCCCCCGCCTCTATGACATGCACATCAAGGATCTGGGCAACTTCACAAGCCGCGAGAGCCAGGTTGCCGTCGGCGAAGGCATCCTGCCCATCAAGGACATCTTCCAGGCCCTCATCGACATCAAGTATCCCGGCTTCGTCGACCTCGAATACGAGATTCACGGCGACAACCCAATGCCCGGCGTCATTGAGAGCTTCGGCTACATGCGCGGCGTCCTCGCCGGCATGGGCTACCTCACCCACGCCTAAGCATAAAGAAATTTGCGCAATTAGACAGGGGTGAATGGAGTTGGAATCTTCTTCGATTCCAACTCCATTCACCCCTGTTGATTTCTTTCAGACCGTAATCCAGCCGGGAGCCCCAACCGATTATTCTCCCCGGTCACTGCAGTATCGGTATCCCCGCAATACGCTGCTGCCACTCCGCCGGACCCGTTTGGTGCACGCTGGTTCCCTTCGAGTCCACGGCCACCGTCACCGGCATATCGCGCACGTCGAACTCGTAGATGGCCTCCATCCCCAGGTCGCCAAACGCCAACAGCCGCGAGCCAATAATCGCCTTTGAAACCAGGTAAGCCGCTCCGCCCACAGCCATCAGGTATACGGCCTTGAACTCCTTGATCGCCTCAATCGCCGCCGGTCCGCGCTCGGACTTGCCCACCATGCCCAGCAGCCCGGTCTCGGCCAGCATCTGACGCGTGAACTTGTCCATGCGTGTCGCAGTCGTCGGCCCTGCTGGCCCAACCACCTCTTCGCGCACCGGGTCCACCGGACCAACGTAGTAGATGAACCGCCCGTTGAAGTCCACCGGCAGCTTTTCGCCACGGCTCAGCATGTCGGTCATGCGCTTGTGCGCCGCGTCGCGGCCCGTCAGCAGCTTGCCCGTCAGCAGAATCACTTCACCCGGCTTCCAGGTTCCGGCTTCTTCGCGCGTCACAGTATCCAGGTTTACCCGCCGCGCGCCTGAAACGTCATAGGTCAGCTTCGGCCAGTCTTCCAGGTTCGGCGGATCGAGATACACCGGCCCGCTCCCATCCAGAACAAGATGCGCATGGCGCGTGGCCGCGCAGTTGGGAATCATGGCCACCGGCAGGTTTGCAGCGTGGGTCGGATAGTCGCTTACCTTTACGTCCAGCACGGTCGTCAACCCGCCCAGCCCCTGCGCCCCAATCCCCAGCCGGTTCACCTTGTCGTAGAGTTCCACGCGCAGTTTTTCGGCTGTAGTCACGGGCCCGCGAGCAATCAGTTCCTGAATGTCGATGGGGTCCATCAGCGACTGCTTGGCCAGCAGCATGGCCTTCTCCGCCGTTCCGCCAATCCCAATCCCCAGCATCCCCGGCGGACACCATCCCGCCCCCATGGTCGGCACCGTCTTCAGCACCCACTCCACCACAGAGTCCGATGGGTTCAGCATGGCGAACTTGGCCTTGGCCTCTGACCCGCCCCCCTTGGCCGCCACTGTCACATCTACCTTGTCGCCCTTGACCAACTCAACGCTCACCACCGCCGGGGTATTGTCCCTGGTATTCGTCCGCTTCCCCGCTGGGTCAGCCAGGATCGACGCCCGCAGCTTGTTGTCTGGATCGAGATATGCCCGCCGCACGCCCTCGTCCACCATCTGCTGAATGTCTTTGCGTTCCTCGCCGGGCGCAGCTTCAAAACGCACGTCGAGCCCGACCTTCAGGAACGCTGTAACAATCCCCGTATCCTGGCAGATGGGCCTGTGCCCCTCGGCGCACATGCGGCTGTTGATCAAAATCTGCGCAATCGCATCCTTCGCCGCCGCCGACTCCTCCCGCTCATACGCCTTCGCCAGGCTCGTTATGTAGTCCACCGGGTGGTAGTAGCTGATGTACTGCAGCGCGCCTGCAACACTGGCGATAAAATCTTCCTGCCGAATCACCGTCATGATGAAGCTCTCCTCTAAACCTGTCGATCCAGTCCCAAGAATATTCAGCACGCCCCACAAGACCAGTCATCCCGAGCGACCGCAGCGTAGTGCAGCGATTCGAAGGACCTGCGGTTGCTTTCAGGATTAACTCAGTCAAACCGAATCAGCTTTAGGGTAACGGACGAGGACCCCGCCCGTCATTGCGGCCAACGCAAAACCTGCAAGGCCACTAGATCGCCGACCGAAAATCCGTATGCCCAAAGTCGTCACCCTTCCACAGCATCGGCTCCCGCTTCTCCCGCGCCAGCGCATAGCTGAAGCAGTCCCCGAAGTTCAGCCCCGCCGGGTGTCCGCTCCCCTTCCCGAAGTCTCTGTAAGCCTGTCGCGCAATCCTAGCCTGCTCGGCGGTCACCGGCTCGATCTGGATATTGAATCTCACAATCAATTCGTCGTACTCACGGCTAAGAACCGGGTTTCTCCACCCATCCACCACAATGGAGGCTTCAAGATAGCTCGCCGCCGAGATATGGGAGGATTCTGCGGCGTCCAACGTTTCTGATAACGCTGACCACTGCGCTTCGCGTTTGAGGATTGCGATGAGGGCTGACGAGTCTACGATCATTTTGGCAGGCCCGTTGCGTCGTCATACAACTCATCCATCAGCTCCTTGGATGTCCGGCCATCGTTCATGATCGCTGCAGTCTCCTTCGTGATCCGATGAAGCCATTCCATACGACTCTCGCGCCTGGAAGCCCGCTCCCGCTCCAATGCCTCTCGTGTGGCTTCGGTTACTGCGGTCACAAGGCTCACCCCTCGCAACGTCGCCAATTCGCGAATCAGTTCCTCGGATTTGGAGTTCTTTATACTCAAACCCATAATTCTACCTTTCTACCATTACTTTCTACCATTCTACCATTCTCTGTTGCCCTACCCTGTGCATTCCGCTACGCTTGCAAGCCGACCCCATGGCCTAGAATCTAAAATCATGAGCGACCCAACTCCGCAAGCCTTGCCAAATCAACAGGACCCCTTTGACCTGCTCGTCGTCGGCGCCGGTCCCACCGGGCTCGCCTGCGCCATCGAAGCCCAGAAAGCCGGCCTGCGCGTTGTGGTGGTCGACAAGGGCTGCGTCTGCAACTCGCTCTTCCACTACCCCGCTCACATGACCTTCTTCACCACGGCCGAGTTGCTTGAGATCGGCGGAATTCCCTTCCCCAGTCCCAACGCCAAGCCCACCCGGAATGAGGCGCTGGAGTACTACCGGCAGGTGGCCGCCTACTACAAGCTCGATATCCGCCAGTACCACCGCGTCGACCAGGTCACCGGCGTGCGCGGGGCGTTCACGGTACACACTGCGGACCGCTTTGGCCGCCCCGGCTCGATGGATGCCCTCAGGCTCGTCCTCTCCACCGGTTACTATGACCTGCCCAACTGGATGGGCATACCCGGCGAATCCCTCAGCAAGGTTCACCACTACTACAACGATCCGCACCCTTTCTACGGGCTCGATGTAGCCGTGATCGGCGGCAAGAACTCGGCCGCCATCGCCGCGCTGGAACTATGGCGGCACGGCGCCCGCGTAACGCTCGTCCATCGCGATGCCGAGATGCATCGCCACGTCAAATACTGGATTAAGCCCGACCTCGAAAATCGCATCAAGAACGGCGAAATCAAGGCGTACTTCAATGCGCAGGCGGTGGAGATTACGCCGGATACGCTGCTGCTTGAGACGCGCGAGGGGAGGGTAAGTTTGCCCAATGACTTTGTATTCGCCATGACCGGCTACCACCCGGACTTCATGTTCCTTGAGCGCCTCGGCGTGCACTTTGCGGGTCCAGACAAGCAGCCCGTCTGCAACCCTGAGACGCTTGAGAGCAACGTTCCCGGCATCTACCTCGCGGGCGTCATCGTTGCCGGCTCGCGCACCAACGAAATCTTCATTGAGAACGGCCGCTTCCACGGCGTCCAGATTGCCGCCGCGCTGGTGGCTTCGCGCAAGGAACGCTGAGTCTGCCAGCAATCCGTTACACTAAGGCTCACGAATTTTCGCAAAGGCAGGCATTCCCCTTGCACTGGTGGCCGCGTTCAATTCGATGGCAGATGTTTGCTGGCCTGCTGCTGCTTGAGGCACTTTCAATAGGGCTCTTTGGGGCCCTCCTCATCCGCCACCAGCAGCACGAATTGATCCTGCGCGTCCAAGAGCGGCTCGACAACCAGGGCGACTTTCTGGCGTTGCAGGCTGCCGAGGCGCTGGCCGAGAATCGGCCCGAATGGACAGCCCGGTCAGTACAACTGATGGGAGATGCCCCCAACGTATCCATCGCCAAGGTAACTGACCCCGTTGGGCATGTGCTCTTCATCAGCGAGGGCGCCCCGAGCCAGACTACGCTCAACCCCGTTGAGCGTGCGCAGATTCCTCTTTTGCTCCATGACGAGGCCAGGGTCTTCACCCTGGGCGGCGACCACCTGGAGTGTGTACGGCCCATCTATCTCGATGGGGTCTTGCGCGGCCTTGCATGGGTTGACACTGATCCCGCCTGGGACCGTAGGCAGAGCGAAAGCATCATCAACAGTACACTCTTGTTCGGCATTATCTGGATCGCCGCCTCGGGGCTGCTGGTATTGCTGGTGGCCCGCTCCATCTCGCTGCCGCTGGCAACACTCCATCGCGGTACGCGCGCCCTGATGAGTTCGCCGGAGAGCGAAGACAGCTTCCCCTTGCCTGTTGGTGTGCAAAACGAACTGGGCGAGCTCATCGAAGCATTCAACCGGATGGTCGCATCCATCGCCGAGCAGCGTTCCGGACTCAATGACACCCTCTCCCTGTTGGACTCCATGTTGGCCAACGCCCCCATCGGCCTGGCGTTTTTTGACCGCAGTTGCCGCTTCGTGCGCGTCAACCAGGTCTTTGCCGACCTCACCGGAGTCTCGCTGAGCCGCCATCTTGGCCGAACCTTGCCGGAACTTTTGCCGCAGCCCGTGGCGCAGCAACTTGAGAGCGCAGTGCTCCGCGTCTTCGCCGATGAAGAGCCGATTAGCAACCTGGAACTCAGTGGACTCAACGGAAAACCCGAGCGCCCGTGGACCTGGCTGGTGAGCACCTATCCGGTGCGCACCACTCCGCAGCAGGTGCGCTGGGCAGGCATCATCGTGCTGGACGCCAGCGAACGCAAGCGCAGTGAAGAGGCGCTCCGCAGGGCAGAGAAGTTGGCCGTCACGGGCCGCCTGGCCGCATCCATCGCTCACGAGATAAACAACCCCCTTGAGGCGATTACCAATCTCCACTTCCTGCTGCGCAACTACTGTCACTTGAAGGACCCGGCCCTGAACTACTTGACCATGGCCGAGTACGAGGTTCGCCGCATTGCTGAGATCACCCAGCAGACCCTGCGGTTCTACCGCCAATCCACATCGCCCACCCGCGCCAGCATGCCAGAGCTGCTGGATTCAGTCCTTAGCCTGTTTCAGGGCCGTCTCAATGCTCTTAATATTCAGGTTGAGCGCGACTATACCCCTGAGTTGGACCTGTTCTGCTTTGCGGGCGAAATCCGCCAGGTGTTTGCAAACCTTGTGGCCAATTCCATTGACGCCGCCGGAAACGGGAGCCGCCTGGTTGTTCGCGCCAGGCGCTCACGCAACTGGAGAGATGGCAGCCAAAAAGGCGTCCGCTTTACCGTCGCCGACACTGGCTCCGGGATGGTGCCGGAGGCACGGGCACGCGCATTCGAGGCGTTCTTTACTACCAAGGAAGTTACAGGCACCGGCTTGGGCCTGTGGGTGAGCCTTGAGATCGTGATGAAGCACCAGGGCATCATGCATCTGCGCAGCCGCGCTGCCAGCCTGCAGCCTGAGGGCAGTGCCAAAACTTCGGGAACCGTCTTCCAGTTCTTCATTCCTGACAATGCAAATCTGCCGCCAGAGGGCAAATAGTTTCCTGTAATGGAGGTTGATTTAGGCCTCCGTGCCTGAGGCTCATGTAATCTGGGATGCACTGATAAAAGCAGCTCCGGGCCAGCCCTGGGCAAAGGAGAAGAAT